>Ga0209759_1000033_pt1 | contig 276117 bp, 243 predicted proteins | sample AraplaCL_Col_mMS_FD_184261 | JGI IMG/M metagenome (GOLD analysis project Ga0209759, IMG submission 184261) | Arabidopsis root microbial communities from the University of North Carolina, USA - plate scrape CL_Col_mMS (SPAdes) (version 2) | ecosystem: Host-associated > Plants > Roots >... | reverse complement strand
CTTCACAAAAGCGGCCCGTTTTTTTCATCCCGCGCGCGGCGCGTCGACAGCACCCGCCTCGTCGTTCACGGCCTCGTCGGCATCTCGTGTTACGACGGCGAGACCAGCTTGAAATCGACCGGCGCGCCAAGCTCGAAATGTTTCGGATTCGCTTCTAGCAAACCGCTCTGCTGGTCGCGCTTGAACACATATACGGTATCGCTGTTCTGATTGCCGACGATCAGCCAGTTGCCGGTCGGGTCGATCGCGAACTCACGCGGCGACTTGCCCATGCTCGATTGATGGCCGATCTTCTTCAGGTGCCCGTTGGTTGGGTCGACCGAAAAGATCACGATGTCGTTGGCGTCGCCGCGATTGGTGGCATACAGAAAGCGGCCGTCCGGCGACAGATGAATCGCCGCCGCGCCCACCGCGCCCTTGAAGCCAGGTTCGGTCAGCGGCAGCGTTTGCACCTGCGTGAGCTTGCCGTCGTTGTAGTTGAACGTGCTGACCGTGGCGGCCATTTCGCTCGTCAGATACGCGTGTTTGCCGTCGGCGCCGAACATCAGATGGCGCGGACCCGAGCCGGCCTTTTCCTGGTTGTAGCGCCAGTCGGTCGGGCCGAACAGGCCGCGGCTGCCGTCAGGTGTGTAGCGATACGAGTACAGCTTGTCCGCGCCGAGATCCTGCGCGAACAGATAGTGGCCATCCGGCGAGAACACGGTGGAGTGAACATGCGAGTTGTCCTGACGGCCCTTCACCGGACCGCCGCCTTCGTGGTGTACGGTGAGCACCGACGCGCCGACCTGGCCGTCGGCCTGCAACGGGAACACCGCGAAGCTGCCGCCCGGATCCGCGGCCACCGAATAGTTTGCGGTTAGCAAATATTTGCCATCCGGCGAGAGGCTCAGATAGCAGGGGTCGTTGCCGTCCGAGGAGACCTTGTTGAGAAACGTCAACTGGCCGCTCGCGGCATCGAAGCGAAACGCGCTGATGCCGCCGCGTTGCGTGGCCGGGCCGTTGTCGCCGGGCATTTCGTTGACTGCGTAGACGAAGCGGCGGTCGCGGCTCACCACGAGGTAGGACGGGTTGACCGTCTGCGCGGCCGAGACCCGCGTCGCTTCACCCGTCTTCGTGTCGAAGCGATAAACGTACAGCCCTTCGCTCTTTGGGCCGGTATAAGTGCCGACCAGCATGTCATATACGCCGTCGGCGGGAGCCGGGCCGGAATCTTGCGCAAACGCATGCGAAGCAACAATCGAGACCATGAGCACGAAACCTTTTATTATCGAGCGGGCAGAGCGCAATGGAGCATGCGCGACGCGCCATGAAGTGGAATCAGCAGAAGGCAAGCGGGAATCCGCAACGGCACGCATCGCGGCGGCTCGGTGACGACGAAGCATATGACCTCCTCGGACAGCGGTTATTTGGTTGAAGCGGTTGTCATGGTGTCGCTGGTCTGCCGCGCAATCGGTCGAGCGTTGTTCTTATCGAAAGAAGTATAAAAGCGTTGTGCCGGATCATGCAGCGATTCCGTCGGACCGTGCCGGGTCAGCCGGCAATCGACAATCGGCAGCATGAATAGCAATTGTCCCGCCTGACGGGTCGTTTTTTCAATCGTGTCTCACACTACGGAGTCTTCATGAACGTCACACTCAGCCTGGGCCCGCTGGTTTCGTTGATCGCCGGTATTCTGATTCTCGTCATGCCGCGCCTGTTGAACTACATCGTCGCGCTCTATCTGATCATCATCGGCATCATTGGGATCTTCGGCGTGGGGTCGTCGCACTTCTGAGCGGCGGCGTTCCATGCTTACGCGAGGGTTACGCAAGCATGGAAAGTGCGACCGGGCGCAGCGCCGGCCCGGCTGCGCCTCGCATGGCGGCAAGACATGAGACGTGCGAAAGCTTCACGCGCCGATTGGCCGTGAAGCTCGATGCAAGCGATAAACCCGGACGGCATGGCGAAGCAACGTTCGTTCGCCCGAAGCAGGGTGAGTTTTGCGGTCAGTGCTGTGAAATCACCATCCGGTGCGCATGGAGCGCCGCAGCTTAACCGTTCGAAAGCTGGTCCAGACGCAGCCGTCCCTGCAACGACAGCGCACCGACGGCATAATGGCCGTCGCCTGCCTGATAGCGGCGAAAGCAGGCCCGTTCGACCAGAAAGGCGGCAGCGGTCAACAAGCCGTTGCGACTCAGGCCCAGGCGGCCATGATCGAGCGGCAACATCGAATCGTCGGCAAGTTCGCTGGCGGCCGAGAGAATCGTGATGCAATCGGATTTCGACGGGTTCAGCATAGCTTGGGTCCTCGGAAACGGCGTGTGTATGCGCCATGGGCGGGGCCGGTTCATAATCCCGAAAGCTCCTCCGGGCGTCGGCATGAAATCTGATTGTAGGCATTGATTTGACAATTACCAACCCGCGTTTTTGCGTCGCGTGATGAACCAAAACGCATCGCGCAAGTCGGGTATAGGCAACGACACTTCAACGACACCTCGCGCGGCGCGACACGCCGCGCGCACTACTGACCCGCTCCCATGCCCGCACTCATCGAAGACTATGCGCTCATCGGCGACGGCCATACGGCCGCGCTAGTTTCCCGCGATGGATCCGTCGACTGGCTCTGCTGGCCGCGCTTCGATTCGGGCGCCTGCTTCGCCGCCCTGCTCGGCACGCCCGAAAACGGCCGCTGGCTGATCGCGCCGGTCTCGGACACGCCGCCGACCATCACCCGCCGCTATCGCGGCGAAACGCTGATCCTCGAAACCGACTTCGAGACGCCAGAGGGCGCCGTCACGCTGATCGATTTCATGCCGCCGGGTAACGGCTGGTCGGAGATGGTGCGGCTCGTGGTCGGCAGACGCGGCACCGTGCGCATGAAAATGGAACTGGTGTTGCGCTTCGATTACGGCTTCTCGGTGCCGTGGGTCGACCGCCTGACGCACGACAGCGGCATCAAGGCGATCGTCGGACCGGACACCGCCGTGTTGCGCACGCCCGTCGAGTTGCGCGGCGAAGACATGAAGACGGTCGCCGAATTCACTGTCAGCGAAGGCGAACGGGTGCCGTTCTCGCTTGCTTACGCGGCCTCGCATCTGCGCATTCCGCCGGCGCGCGATCCGCACACCTCGCTGGCACGCACCGAGAATCACTGGCTCGAATGGTCGGCGCGCAGCACGGTTGAAGGACGCTGGGCCGAACCGATCCGCCGGTCGCTGATCACGCTGAAGGCGCTCGCTTACGAGCCGACCGGCGGCATCGTCGCCGCGCCTACTACTTCGCTGCCGGAGCAGCTCGGCGGCACGCGCAACTGGGACTATCGCTACTGCTGGCTGCGCGACGCGACCATCACGCTGCTCGCCATGATGCGCGGCGGCTACTACGACGAAGCGCGCGCGTGGCGCAGCTGGCTCGGCCGCGTGATGGCCGGTGCGCCGGATCAATTGCAGATCATGTACGGCATCGCCGGCGAGCGCCGTCTGCCTGAGTTCGAAATCGACTGGCTGCGGGGCTATCAGGACGCGAAACCGGTGCGGATCGGCAATAACGCGGTCGGCCAGCGCCAGCTCGACGTCTATGGCGAAGTGATGAATGCGCTGCATCTGGCGCGCGTCGGCGGCCTGCAGGCGGACGACACCGCATGGAACGTGCAACGCGCGCTGCTGAAGCACCTCGACACGATCTGGCAGGAACCCGACGAAGGCATCTGGGAAACACGCGGCGGCCGCCAGCATTTCACTTTCTCGAAGGTCATGGCGTGGGTCGCCTACGATCGCGCGATCAAGTCGGCGGAAATGTTCGAGCTCGAGGGCCCGCTCGACGAATGGCGCGCCACCCGCGCGCAAATTCACGCGGAAGTCTGCGAGAAGGCCTGGAATCCCGCGCTCAACGCATTCTCGCAGTGCTACGGCACCGACCAGCTCGACGCGAGTGTCCTGCTGATGCCGTTAGTCGCCTTCCTGCCGCCGCACGATCCGCGCGTGAAAGGCACCGTGACCGCGATCGAACGCGACCTGATGCACGACGGCTTCGTGATGCGCTATCGCACGACCGAATACGACGACGGCCTGCCGCCGGGAGAAGGGACGTTTCTGGCGTGCTCGTTCTGGATGGTGGACAACCTGGCGCTGCAAGGCCGCCTCGACGAAGCGATTGCGATGTACGAACGGCTGCTCGCGCTCTGCAACGATGTTGGTTTGCTCGCGGAGGAGTACGATCCCGCTGCGAAGCGTCTGGTCGGCAATTTTCCGCAGGCGTTTTCGCACGTGGCGCTCGTGCACACCGGCCTGAACCTCATGAAACATGAACAGGCCATGGCGCAGGCGACCGGGCAACCGCCCCATAACGGCACTGGAGCCACGGAACTTGATGCTGCTGCAACCCCGGATAGCGGCGCGGCAACATCGCCAGTAGCATGATTTAATGACAGTTTGCGTGCTAGCCGCGCGCAAAATGCTGCATTGCACAAGTACGCTTTGTTCGATATGATCGACGAGACTGTCGGCCGAAAAACAATGTGCCTACAACCAGAATGGCCTGCCGCAGCGCCACACGCGTGTTTGCGAAGCCTCATGCGAACCGCTTAAAACGGAGCACCCATGCTCTACCAACTGCACGAATTCCAACGGGCGATGTTGAGCCCGCTCACCGCCTGGGCTCAGGCCGCGTCGAAATCCTTCGCGAATCCCGCCAGCCCTTTGGCCTACGTGCCCGGCGCCACGCGCCTCTCAGCCGGTTACGAACTACTCTACCGGCTTGGCAAAGATTACGAAAAGCCTGAGTTCAACCTCCATCAGATCGTCAAAGACGGCCACAACATTCCGATCATCGAACAGACGATCATCGAGAAGCCGTTTTGCCGCCTGATGCGCTTCAAGCGTTTCGCGGACGACAGCGACGCTGTTACCCAATTGAAAGACGAGCCGGTCGTGCTGGTATGCGCACCGTTGTCAGGACACCACGCCACGCTGTTGCGCGACACCGTTAAAACGCTGCTGCAGGATCACAAGGTCTACCTGACCGACTGGATCGACGCGCGCATGGTGCCGCTCGAAGCCGGCCAGTTTCGTCTGGACGACTACGTCGCCTACATCCAGGAATTTATCCGTCACATTGGCGCGAAAAATCTGCACGTGATCTCGGTATGTCAGCCGACCGTGCCGGTGCTCGCCGCCATTTCGCTGCTGGCGAGCCGCGGCGAAGACACGCCGCGCACCATGACGATGATGGGCGGCCCGATCGACGCGCGCAAGAGCCCGACCTCGGTCAACTCGCTCGCCACGCAGCACTCGTACGAGTGGTTCGAGAACAACGTGATCTTCACGGTGCCGCCGAATTATCCGGGCGTGGGCCGTAAGGTTTACCCGGGCTTTTTGCAGCACACCGGTTTTGTGGCCATGAATCCGGAACGCCACGCTGCGTCGCACTGGGATTACTACCAGAGCCTGCTGCGCGGCGACGAAGACGACGCGGAAGCGCACCGCCGCTTCTACGACGAGTACAACGCCGTGCTCGACATGGACGCGGACTATTACCTCGACACGATCCGCGTGGTCTTCCAGGAATTCAGTCTTGCCGAAGGCACGTGGGACGTCTCCGGCGAGCGGGTGAAACCGCAGGACATCACGAAGACCGCGCTCTTCACGATCGAAGGCGAGTTGGACGATATCTCCGGCGACGGCCAGACCTATGCCGCACACGATCTGTGCACGGGCATTCCGGAAGAGCACAAGCGTCACTTCACCGCGGAAAAGTGCGGGCACTACGGCATTTTCTCGGGGCGCCGCTGGCGCACCATCATCTACCCGCAGCTTCGCGACTTCATCCTCGAGCACAACAAGGCGCCGAAGGTAGCGAAGGAAAAAGTCGAAGCCTGACCTTCGCACGCATAGTCGAAAGACAACGGCCTCTTCGGAGGCCGTTTTCGTTTATGAGGATCCCGAAGCCTCAGTGCGCAACGCACGACGCGAGCTTACTTTCGCAACAGATAGGCGAGCAGCAACTCGGTGTTCATCTGAATCACTTCACTGCGCTCGCTCGCGCTGCTGAAATCGCGGCCGAGGGTGGCTTCGAGCGTAAAGCGGTTCGACACGATGTAATAGCCCATGCCGGACAGCGTGACATAGAAGCGCAGCGGGTCGACATTGGTGCGAAACAGCCCCGCGCGTTGACCGCGCTCGAGAATGCCGCCGAGCGTGGCGACGATCGGCGAGATCATTTCGCGGATGCGCGTGGACTTCTGCATATAGCGTGCTTCGTGCAGATTCTCGTTATTGAGGAGACGCAGCAGCTCGGGGTGATCGCGGTAGTAATCCCAAACAAAATGCGCGAGACGCGTGATGGCCTCGACCGGGGCAATGCCATTGAGTTCGAGCGTGCGCTCCGCTTCGTTGAGCGCGCTGAACGCGTGCTCGAGTACCGCGGTGAAAAGCTGCTCCTTGCTACCGAAGTAGTAATAGAGCATGCGCTCATTCGTTTCCGCGCGGCGAGCGATCTGATCGACGCGCGCGCCGAATAGCCCACCATTTGCAAACTCTTCGGCCGCCGCGAGCAGAATGCGGCGCCGTGTGCCTTCAGGATCTCTTTTGATTTTCGGCTGATTCATGGTGGCATCGTCTTCGTGAGCCGCGTTATCCGGATCGCGCCGCCGGCCTCTCCTCGGGCCTTGCACCGACAGCACTGAACGGGCTGGTTGGGGGAATACCCTTCTGCGGTCTTTCGAAAAAGCGCTTCGATTATGGCACATGGATTGCGGATGGCAATTGGGGAAATCGGCGATAATGTGCTATTTAGTTCAAGCTGTGCGGCCGCAAGCCAAAGCACCAGTCAGAGCCCCACGCCGTGACCGTGACAGATACCCGAACACTCGCAGACCGCATCGAAGATCTGCTTCCCCAGACGCAATGCACCAAGTGCGGTTACCCCGCATGCCGTCCCTATGCCGAAGCCGTTGCAAGCGGCGAGGCCAATTACAACCAATGCCCGCCGGGCGGCGCCGAAGGTGTCGCGCGACTCGCTGCGTTGCTCGGCAAACCGGTGATTCCGCTCAATTCCGCCAACGGCGTCGAAAGGCCGCGGCCGTTGGCGGTTATCGACGAACAAGTTTGCATCGGCTGCACGTTGTGCATGCAGGCCTGTCCGGTCGATGCAATAGTTGGCGCACCGAAACAGATGCATACGGTGATCGTCGAGCTTTGTACCGGTTGCGATTTGTGTGTGCCGCCCTGCCCCGTCGACTGCATCGCCTTGCCGCCGGTCACGGGCGAAGCGACCGGTTGGGATGCATGGAGCCAGGCGCAGGCCGACGCCGCTCGCGCGCGCCACGACCGGCGCGAGGCGCGTCTCGCACGCGAGCGCGAGGCTGCCGAAGCACGTGCTGCAGCGCGGCGAGCAGGCAGCGCTGCCACTGCTCAGGTTACCGAAACAACTGCGGCCGCCGGGGCGGCGCCATCGGCCGCACCCGCAGCGGACGATGCCGAAGCCAAGAAACGCGCGATTATCCAGGCCGCGCTCGAACGTGCTCGCAAGAAAAAAGAGGAACTGGCCGCCAAGGGCCAAGGCCCGCTGAACACCGAGCGCGTGAGCGCGGATGTGCAGGCGCAGATCGACGCCGCCGAAGCACGCCGCCGCCGTCTCGGCCTCGCCGCGGACGACACCGGCACGCCGTCCGACAAGCGCTAACCGCACCGTCACGCCCAGCATGAACGCGAACAAACGCCGCGCCATCTACGAGACGCTTCAGAGTCTCAATCCTCATCCGACAACCGAACTCGAGTACACCACTCCGTTCGAACTGCTGATCGCCGTGCTGCTGTCGGCGCAGGCCACCGACGTGTCGGTCAACAAGGCCATGCGCAAGATGTTCCCGGTCGCGAACACACCGCAGAAAGTTTTCGATCTCGGCGAAGAAGGCGTGACCGGCTACATCAAGACCATCGGCCTCTATCGCACCAAGGCGAAGAACGTCATCGCGACCTGCCGCATTCTGCTCGACCAGTACGGTGGTGAAGTGCCCGAGGATCGCGAAGCGCTCGAAAGTCTGCCGGGCGTCGGCCGGAAAACGGCCAATGTGATTCTGAACACGGCATTCGGTCATCCGACCATTGCGGTCGACACGCACATCTTTCGGGTTGCGAATCGAACCGGTCTTGCGCCCGGCAAGGACGTTCGCGCGGTCGAAGTGGCGCTGGAGAAATTCACGCCCGCCGAGTTCAAGCAGGACGCGCACCACTGGCTGATCCTGCACGGCCGGTATGTGTGCAAGGCGCGCCGGCCCGAATGCTGGCATTGCGTGATCGAGCCGCTGTGCGAGTTCCGGCCGAAAACGCCGCCGCCGGATCTGTAAGCGCAACCCGGCGCCGCTTGAAGCGCTGAAGCGCCGCCAGCAGCCTGCGGCGCCCCGGCGTAAAATGACGCCCTGCCTCGTCCGCTCGCCCGCTTCATGAGTCGACGCTTCACAGGCTCACGTCCAACGCCCCACTCAACGCACCGGTCTCACGATGTTCAATCCCAGCCGCGACGAAGTCCGTCTTTTCTTCACCGACACCTGGCGCAAGCAGCGCAAAGGCGAAATTCTGACGCCGCTGGAGGCCATCGCCGCCGACTGGATCGTCGAACATCCCGAGTACCAAGCCGACCTGACTGACGGCGACGCCGCCCAGGCTCAGGATTACTCGCCCGAACGCGGCCAAACCAATCCGTTTCTGCATCTGTCGATGCATCTGGCGATCACCGAACAGTTGTCGATCGACCAGCCGCCCGGCATTCGCGCGGCGCATGAACGGCTCGCCGCTCGCCTCGGCTCGACCCACGAGGCGCAGCACGCGATCATGGACTGCCTCGGCGAAACCATCTGGGAAGCGCAGCGCACGGGTACGCCGCCGGACACGGATGCCTATCTGCAACGCATCGAGCGGCGCGCCACGCGCGACTAAGACCGGCGCCGCGCGCACACACGCGAGCCGGGCAAAGACCGCGGCTCCAAAAGCACAACACCCCGCCGAAGCGGGGTGTTGTTCAATCCGAAGCGGCGCGAAAGATGTGCGACGCGCTTACTTCTTCTGCACGAGATCGCCGTTCAGCGATTCGATATAAGCGGCGATGTCTTTCATATCGCTCTGCGACAGGCTTTGCACCTGCGCCTGCATGATCGCATTATTGCGGCCGAAATGCGGGTTGCCGTTGCCCATCTGATACTGACGCAGCGCAAAGTAGACGTAATCTGAATGCTGACCCGCGAGCTTCGGATACTCCGGGCTCACCGGCTTGTTCAGGTTCACGCCGTGGCATGCCGCGCAGTTGTGGCTTTCGGACAGCACCTTGCCGTTGCCGGCGTCGGCCGCGTGCGCGAGGTTCGCTGCAACCAGACCGATCACTGCCGCCGACGCGCATGCAGCCTTGAACACCGTGTGGAGTGCCTGTTGGGGCTTATTCATGAATTCTCCTATCCCGCGAATTTAATTGCCGAGTGACTGGATGGACGAGCCGCAGCCGGTCACTTGTCGGGATTGCTCTTCGAAGAGGAATTTTGCGCTGCGTAGTAGGCCGCGATGTCGGCGATATCCTGATCCGACAGCGACGCGGTGATGGCGCGCATGGTTTCGAAATGGCGGTCGCCCTTCTTGTAGCCATGCAGGGCGTTCTCGAGGTACGCCTGGTTCTGCCCGCCGAGCATCGGCACGCGGTAGACCTCAGGATAAGCCGTGCGGTATTCAGGGATGCCGTGGCAGCCAATACACATCGCGACCTTGCCTTGGCCCGCCTTCGCGTTGCCGACGACATCCGCAGCCTGCGCACTGGCCGTATAGCCCGCGAGCACCGACAGCGCTGCGATCACGACGTTTTTGCCAACGAATTTATTCATAGCATGTAACCTGGCTTGAGGGGAAACGGGCGACCAAAAGGCAACGGCCCGCGCCGTTATTCTTATAGGGTAGCCACGCAGGCCAAAAAAATCGGGCTAATTGTACCGCGACGCCGCGCCGAACGTCCACCGCGCGGGGCCGCAGCGCAACCGGCCGCCGCAAAGCCACGGCTAGCGCCGCTTTGCTCGGCCGCGCCCGACTCGCAGAGCACGGCCGCTGCCGTCGCATCCGGGCCGCTCGCGCAGGTTGCACCTGCTCGCTCCGCGGCCCGCACGGCAACCGACGCCGCATTCAGACCGCCCGCGCCCGGCGCGCCCGCCCACCGGGCCCGCCGGGCGAGCCTTCGGCCCGTTCGCCGACGCCGCATGCGCACTCGCTGCACGCCACGGCACCGCGGGTGACACCTTACGCGAGGCGGTTTCAGGCCAACAGGTCTTCTGACTTATACTGGGTTTTTTCCCGAAAAAAGAGCATCTCGCCATGCGTTTCGAAGGCTCATCGCAGTACGTCGCCACCGACGACCTCAAGCTCGCGGTCAACGCCGCGATGACGCTCAAGCGCCCGTTGCTGATCAAGGGCGAACCCGGCACGGGCAAAACCATGCTCGCCGAAGAAGTCGCCGCCGCGCTCGGCATGCCGCTCCTGCAGTGGCACATCAAGTCCACCACCAAGGCGCAGCAGGGTCTGTACGAGTACGACGCGGTCTCGCGGCTGCGCGATTCGCAACTCGGCGACGAGCGCGTCAAGGACATCCGCAATTACATTGTCAAGGGCGTGCTGTGGCAGGCGTTCGAGTCGGACGAGCAAACCGTGCTGCTGATCGACGAGATCGACAAGGCCGACATCGAATTTCCGAACGATTTGCTGCGTGAACTCGACCGCATGGAGTTCTACGTGTACGAGACGCACGAGCTGATTCGCGCGAAGCAGCGCCCGCTCGTGATCATCACGTCGAACAACGAGAAGGAGCTGCCGGACGCGTTCCTGCGCCGCTGCTTCTTCCACTACATCAAGTTTCCCGATCCGGTCACCATGCAGCAGATCGTCGAGGTGCACTACCCCGGCATCAAGAAGGAACTGCTCGCGGCCGCCATGCAGAGCTTTTTCGAACTGCGCAACGTCGCCGGATTGAAGAAGAAGCCGTCCACCTCGGAACTGCTCGACTGGCTCAAGCTCCTGCTCGCCGAAGACATTCCGCCCGAAGCGCTGCGCTCGTCCGACCAGAAGCAGATCATTCCGCCGCTGCATGGCGCGCTGCTGAAAAACGAGCAGGACGTGAGCCTGTTCGAGCGGCTGATCTTCATGAACCGCAATAACCGTTGATCGAGCGCTGATCGAGCGTTGATTGGGCGCTCACTGCACGTTCAATGAGCGCATATAGATCGTGACCAGGAGCCGGAGGGTCGCGAGGCCGCCACGGAAAAGCGCGCCGCCCCGACCAACCGCCGCCGCAGAGGACCCAGCATGCTGATCGACTTCTTCTACTCGCTGCGCGCCGCCAAACTACCGGTGTCGGTGAAGGAATACCTGACGCTGCTCGAAGCGCTCAAGGCCAACGTGATCGCGCCGTCGCTCGACGAGTTCTACTATCTCGCGCGCATTACGCTGGTCAAGGACGAGCAGTATTTCGACAAGTTCGACCAGGCGTTCGGCGCGTACTTCAAAGGTGTCGCGCAAGCTTCGGAGCTTGCCTTCGACATCCCGCTCGACTGGCTGAAGAAGAAGCTGCAGCGCGATCTGTCGCCCGAAGAAAAAGCGCAGATCGAGGCGATGGGCGGCCTCGACAAGCTCATGGAGCGCCTGAAGGAACTGTTCGACGAACAGAAGGAGCGCCACGAAGGCGGCAGCAAGTGGATCGGCACCGGCGGCACGTCGCCGTTCGGCAATGGCGGCTACAACCCCGAGGGCGTGCGCATCGGCGGCGACGCGGCGGGCAACCGCACGGCGGTGAAGGTCTGGGAAGCGCGCGCCTATCGCGATTACGACGACCAGGTGGAAATCGGCACGCGCAACATCAAGGTCGCGCTGCGCCGCTTGCGCCGCTTCGCCCGCGAAGGCGCCGCCGAAGAGCTCGACCTGCCCGACACGATCCGCAGCACCGCCGCGAACGCCGGCTGGCTCGATCTGAAGATGGTGCCCGAGCGGCACAACAAGGTGAAAGTGCTGATGCTGCTCGACGTGGGCGGCTCGATGGACGATCACATCAAGCGCACCGAGGAGCTGTTCTCCGCCGCCAAAGCCGAGTTCAAGCACCTGGAGTTCTACTACTTCCACAACTGCGTGTACGACTTCCTGTGGAAGAACAACCGCCGCCGTCATGCCGAGCGCATGCCGACGTGGGACGTGTTGCACAAATTCACGTCCGACTACAAGCTGATCTTTGTCGGCGACGCGACCATGAGCCCGTACGAAGTGCTGCAGCCTGGCGGCTCGGTGGAGTACAACAACGCGGAAGCTGGCGCGGTATGGCTGCGCCGTCTCGCCGATCATTTCCCGCATCACGCGTGGCTCAATCCCGAACCGGAAGGCTTGTGGGCGTACCGGCAGTCGGTCAGCGCGATCCGCGAAGTGCTCGGCCATCGCATGTACCCGCTCACGCTCGCCGGCCTCGAGGCCGCCATGCGCATGCTGAGCAAATAGTCCGTCCAGGTTTGACTTTCGTTTTACCCTCGTTTTGCCCTTGTTTTACCTTTAACGATAAGAAAGCATCTGCATGAGTCCGTCTTCCACGCCCGATTTGTCCCCTGCCGTCACGCCGCCCGGGCGCCTCAATCCTTTCGCCGACACTTCGCTGTCCGCCATCGTCGCCGGTTTCGTCGCAATGATGACCGGCTACACCAGTTCGCTCGTGCTGATGTTCCAGGCGGGCCAAGCCGCGCATCTATCCGACGCGCAGATTTCGTCGTGGATCTGGGCCTTGTCGATCGGCATGGCCGTCTGCACGATCGGCCTGTCGCTGCGCTTTCGCGCGCCGATCGTGATCGCCTGGTCGACGCCCGGCGCGGCGCTGCTGGTGTCCTCGCTGCCGCATGTGGCGTATGCGGAAGCGATCGGCGCGTTCATCGTCTGCGCGTTGCTGCTCACGTTGGTCGGCCTGACCGGCTGGTTCGACACGCTGATGAAGAAGATTCCGGCGGGCATTGCCTCGGCCTTGCTGGCGGGCATCCTGTTCGAGATCGGCATCGAGATATTCCGCGCCGCGCAATTCCAGACCGCGCTCGTGCTGACCATGTTCTTCACCTATCTGATCGTTAAACGGCTCGCGCCGCGCTACGCGATCGTCACGACGCTGATCGTCGGCACGGCGGCTGCCGGCGGGCTCGGGCTGCTGGACTTCAGCCGCTTTCACGTCGCGCTGGCGCATCCGGTGTTCACGATGCCGGTGTTTTCTGTGGCGGCTAGCGTCAGCATCGGGATTCCGCTTTTCGTCGTGGCAATGGCCTCGCAGAACGTGCCGGGCATCGCCGTGCTGCGCGCGGACGGCTACACCACGCCCTCGGCGCCGTTGATTTCGACCACCGGCATCGCCTCGCTGCTGCTCGCGCCGTTCGGCTCGCACGGCATCAATCTTGCGGCGATCACCGCGGCGATCTGCACCGGCCCCGAAGCACACGAAAACCGCAACAAGCGCTATATGGCTGCGGTGTGGTGCGGCATCTTCTACCTGATCGCCGGGGTTTTCGGCGCAACCATCGCCGCGCTGTTCGCGGCCTTGCCGAAGGCGCTGGTCGTGTCGGTCGCGGCGCTGGCGTTGTTCGGCTCGATCATGAGCGGGCTCGCCAATGCCATGCAGGACATGAAGCAGCGCGAGGCGGCGCTGGTCACGTTCATGGTGACGGCGTCGGGGCTGACTTTGCTGTCCATCGGCTCGGCTTTCTGGGGGCTGGTGGCGGGTGTGCTGACGCAAGTGGTGTTGAATGCGCGGCGTGCTTGATGCGTTTGCTGCGCGAGGCGCGCGGCTCGGTGTTCTGGTGGCGGGTTTAGCCGCGCTGACGCAAGTGGTGTTGGACGCGGCGTGCTTGATGCGCCTGCAGCCCAGCAAAGCGGTCCGGTGCTTCAGTGACGGGTGATAGCCGCGCCGACGCAAATGGTATAGAACGCGCCGCGTGCCTGAAGGGCCTGCAATGCGAAGCAACGACGCGCGGTCCCGCCGCCGATTGCTGCCGAAACCAGTCGGCAGAATCGGTCAGCGCCGGATCAATCGGCGGAAAATGCCGTGTGAAATTGGAGTGAACGGATCGCCTCGGGCAAGTGTCAACACTGCATCAGCCGATCCGCCATAGAATAGAAGCATCCGGCAGCGCTTTCCGTCAAAATTCCCCGGCAGGATGACGGGCAGCGCTGCAGCGTGACCCGCGGCCGCCGGATCTGGTTTGCGTTTCAGGCCGGCGGCAACCTCATTTCCCCAACCACGGCGCGCACGCGCCCTGAAGGCCCGAACATGACAACCGCACTCGATCAACTCAAGCAATACACCACCGTCGTGGCCGATACCGGCGACTTCCAGCAACTTGCCCAGTACAAGCCGCAGGACGCGACCACCAATCCGTCGCTGATTCTGAAAGCGGTGCAAAAAGACGACTACAAGCCGCTGCTCGAAAAGACCGTCAAGGCGCACGCGTCGAAGCCGGTCGGCGCGATCATCGACCAGTTGCTGATCGCCTTCGGCACCGAAATTCTCAAGATCATTCCGGGCCGCGTGTCGACGGAAGTGGACGCGCGCCTCTCGTTCGACACCGAAGCGTCTATCGCCAAGGGCCGCGAACTGATCGCGCTGTACAAGGAGCACGGCATCGGCCGCGAACGCGTGCTGATCAAGCTGGCCTCTACGTGGGAAGGTGTCCGCGCGGCGGAAGTGCTGCAGAAGGAAGGCATTCACTGCAACATGACGCTGCTGTTCTCGCTCGCTCAGGCGGCGGCCTGTGCCGAGGCCGGCGCGCAGTTGATCTCGCCGTTCGTCGGGCGGATTTACGACTGGTACAAGAAGAACGCCGGCAGCGCGTGGGATGAAGCGAAAGATGGCGGCGCCAATGATCCGGGCGTTAAATCGGTGCGCCGCATTTATGCGTACTACAAGAAGTTCGGCTACAAGACCGAGGTGATGGGCGCGAGTTTTCGCACGCCGGGGCAGATTCTCGAACTGGCTGGGTGCGATCTGCTGACTATCAGTCCGGATCTGCTGCAGAAGCTGCAGGAGAGCACGGAGAAGGTGGAGCGGAAGCTGTCACCGGATAGCGCTAAAGATGCGGATATTGAACGCGTGCCGGTTGATGAAGCGTCGTTCCGGTTTCTTGTTAATGATGAGGCTATGGCGACTGAGAAGCTCGCTGAAGGGATTCGTGCGTTTGCTGCTGATGCGGTTAAGTTGGAGAAGTTGATCGAGGCATTGCGGTAAGAGTCGCTTGCGCTGCTTCTTGGCGGCGCGCCACGTACACGGCCTTGGACTCCACGGTTCAGGGCCGTGTGCCGTTTACTCACCTGCGGCACGTGTTTGCTGCTGCATTTGAACCGCGTCGCGCGCCGTCGCGTCTACGACATTTAGTCACAATTGACGCCTGATCGACGACTAGAATCTTTTTTGCAAGGGCCTTTCTCGGTGGTCTATTGGCGTCGCCCCTGTGCGGGGCGGCACCTACTTTCTTTGCCGCGGCAAAGAAAGTAGGCAAAGAAAGCCGCTTCACACCGCCAACTCATAAGCGGAGCCCTCGCACAGTCGCGGTAGTGGTGCATCTGGAATCTGTGTTCTCGCACATTCCGCTTTCGTGACAAGGCACTCATTCTTCCGGCGGCGCTGCGCGCGCCGGCGCGGTACTTCTTCAATCCGTGGGCTCTTGCGGGATGTCGCGCTGCTCACATCTTCCGGAGACGGTCATGGTTGTTCAACCTTACGTATTTTTCAACGGACGGTGCGAGGAAGCGCTCGACTATTACTGCGCTAAGCTCGGCGCTCAAGTCACCTTCAAGATGCGCTACAAGGAGGCGCCGCCCGATCCGCAAAATCAGCCGCGACCCGGTCTCGAAGAAAAAATCATGCACGCCAATGTGCGCATGGGCTCAACCGACTGGATGGCCTCCGACGGTCATTGCGATCCCGCTGCCACCATGAACGGCTTCAGCCTCTCACTCACCGCCGACGACGATGCGTCCGCCAAACAGTTCTTCAATGCGCTCGCCGACGGCGGTCAGGTAACGCTCCCGTTTCAGCCAACATTCTGGAGCAAAGGCTTCGGCATGGTGGTCGATCGCTTCGGTCTCATGTGGATGGTCACAGTGCCCGACAGTTGAACGGGACGGCACAGCAGACCACAGTGAGCGTGCGCACCAGCAGTGGTTGCGGTTGCCGCAGTTGCCGCGTTCGCAGCGGCGCTCGCGACGGCAGCCGCGATTGCGCTCGTCACTGCTCTCGATTCGGTCAGCCCGCCGCGCCGCCCAGGAGCGGGCGCCAACGCATCAAGCCTTCAACAAAGGCCGCGCACGCCGTTCGATGTTCCAGTTCGGCTCGGTTTCCAATAACCGCTCGCGCAGGCGGTCCACCTGTTCGGCAAGCCGTTGTCCGAGCCAGTAAGGTCCCTGAAATTCGGGCGGCAGCTTCAGCGCCGCGTCGCCGTGCCTCTGCGCCAGCGCCGACGCGGACGGAATGCCGAAGTGCGTCGCCCGGCCAAAGCGCAGGCCGCGTGCCATCGCCAGCAGAGTCGCGCGCACAGCGCGCACTTCGACGCCGCATTGCTCGGCGTACGCGGCGCGCGCCGTGGCGTCGGCGTGCATCAGCGGACCGGTGGCGAGCAACTCCAGCGAACTGAGCACCGAGCGGTGCAGCCGCTGAATCTCCTCAAGCTTCGATTGCGGCACCTCGATTTCCTTCGCGACCGAAGGCATCAGCGAACGCAATTGCACAAGCCGCTTGTTGATCGCCAGAAAGCGCCTGACCTGCTCTTCCTCGCTGATCATTTCGCCCTCCAGCAGCCGCGTGTAGATGCGCGCACATTCGCGCAGATTCATTGCGAGCCCGTAGCGCCATGAATAAGTGGCATGCAGCGGCAGCGCGAACGAAAACGCCAGCGCGATCACGATGCCGATCAGCACATTCGCCGTGCGCCACAGGCCGACGTCGATCTGGTTGTCGCCGTGACCCGCGACGATGCACATGGTGATCGCCGTCAAGAGCCCGATATAGCCCGACGAGCCGATCGCGAACCATGCGCAGATGCCCGCGACGATCGACATCAGCACGTAAGTGAGCGGCGGCGAGTCGGTCAGATTCTGCAGCACGATCAGCGTGAGCCCGATCGATGCCCCGAGCAGCGTACCCGCCGCCCGCTCCGCCGCCTTCTTGCGGATATTGCCGTGATGCTGCAAGCCGCCGATCACCACCAGCAAAGTGACCGACGACCAAATGCCGTGCGGAATGTCGATACCGGTAGTCGCCAGAATCGACACCAGCATGGCCAACCCGACACGCAGACTGTGCAGCACCTTGGCGTGGCGATAGCGGTAATAAGGCGACGTCACCGCGCGGACCATCCGGCTGAAGGCCGAGCGGCGTGGAATCACGGTGCGGGAATCGGCAGAAGCCATGGCGGCGCGCTCGATACGATGAAGGACAGTTCCGCTATCCTGCCCTGGAGTGCCTCATCAGGACAAACGCCCGCACATTTTGGTGTGCGGGCGTCGCGGTTTCAGGCTGTCGCGCCCCGTGGAGCGGCGCGACATGAAGCAGCGATGATCAGCTTTCGACCACGTCCAGATAGTCTTCCGGACGGGTACGGTCTTCGGCGCGCTGCATGCCGAACGCACGCACCAGCAGACTCACCACCACCGCCACCACCAGGTTCACGATCAGCGACCACACCGCGGCGTAGCCCGGAATCGCCATGCCGAACAGGTGGATCGTGAAGATCGAGCCGGCCAGCTTCAGCGAAATCGCCATCCACGTGCCGGTTGCAATGCCGACCGCCCAGCCGGCCAGCAGGCCGCGGTAGTCGAGCACACGCGTGTACAGACCCAGCACGATCGCCGGCAGCGTCTGGATGATCCAGATCCCGCCGAGCAGCTGCAACTGGATCGCGTACGTGAGCGGCAGGCCGAGAATGAACGCCACCGCGCCGACCTTGACGATCAGGGAGACCAGCTTGGCGACATTGGTCTCCTGCTCATGCGTCATGTTGCGATTGACGAACTCCTTGTGGATGTTGCGTGTGTACAGGTTAGCGGCCGCGATCGACATGATCGCCGCCGGCACCAGCGCGCCGATGCCGATCGCCGCGAACGCCACGCCGACGAACCACGACGGGAAGTAATGCAGGAACAACGCCGGCACCGCGAAGTTCGGGCCGAACGCCTTGAAGTACGGCGCGAACTCCGGCATGTCCTTCACGCCCGAAGCCAAGGCCATGAAGCCGAGCAGGGCGAGCAGGCCGAGCACCAGCGAGTAAGCCGGCAGCATCGCCATATTGCGGCGGATCGTGTTACCCGACTTCGACGACAGCACCGCCGTGATCGAGTGCGGGTACAGGAACAGCGCAAGCGCCGACCCCACCGCGAGCGTCGCGTAGGCGCTGTAGCCGTTCAGGCTCGAGACGTCCGGCGCCTTCAGCAGCAGCTTGGCCGGCGGCACCACGCTGAAGATGTGACCGAAGCCGCCCAGTTGCGGCGGAATCACGATGATCGCGGCGAAGATCGTGATGTAGATCAGCACGTCCTTGACCACCGCGATCATGGCCGGCGCGCGCAGACCCGAGGTATACGTGTAGGCCGCCAGGATCGCAAACGCGATGATCAGCGGCAGATCGCCGACAAAGCCCTTGGTGTCGAAACCGAGCGCGCCGATCACCACTTCGATACCGACCAGCTGCAACGCGATGTACGGCATGGTCGCGACGATGCCGGTCACGGCGATCGCCAAAGCGAGCATCCGGCTGCCATAGCGCGCCGACACGAAGTCCGCCGACGTCACATAGCCCTGACGTTTGGCGATGCTCCACAGTTTCGGGAACACCACGAACGCGAACGGATAGATCAGGATCGTGTACGGCAGCGCGAAGAAACCCGTTGCGCCCGCACCGAACACCAGCGCCGGCACGGCGATGAAGGTGTACGCGGTGTACAGGTCGCCGCCCAGCAGGAACCAGGTGACGATGGTCCCGAAGCGCCGGCCGCCGAGGCCCCACTCTTCCAGATGCGCGAGATCGCCGCGCCGCCAGTGGGCCGCGATAAAGCCGAGAATCGTGACGCCGATGAAAAACAGAACGAAGACGAAAGTTGCTATGGCGTTCATTATCGTGCGCCCCCCTGCGGACGGCCATTGGAACGCGAGCGCGTCTTGGTCTTGAAGTACACGAGCGCCGTGATGACTGCGCTGATCAGCACCCACAGGAGCTGATACCAGTAGAAGAACGGAAAGTCGAACAGCACCGGTTCGACCTTGTTATATGACGGCACCCAGATCATCGCGATCCAGGGCAGCAGCAGCAACCAGAGCCAGTGCTTGCTGGCCTTGTTCGCGTCGGCGTCGTGAGCCATGACGTCTCCTCTTCCCTATTATTGAAATGTTGGCCCGTGTTTGACGGGTGGTGGATCCCATAGCGGATGGCCACGGGCGCCCCGAAAGCTTCGAAAGAGTATAGGAGCGGCGAGAGCGCGGTCAAGCAGGGACGACCCCAGCACGCCCGTGCTTTCAGGGTCGGCGCGAAGGCGTTTCAGCAGGAGGCGTTCAAGCGCTGCGGCGAGGCGCATCGGGGCGTGCCGCCTGGGTCTGACAGACTGGCCCGCAGACCGGCCCGCTTCGCGAGGAAGAAGACCGGCTGTTTAATGCGCGATGGATGAAAGCGGCGAACGTCGCGTGGGCGCAACGGCGCATGGCGCGTCGGCGAGGACGTTCGGTCCATGCACTGCTTTGGATCGGGCCGGCTTGCGCGGCCCGACCGCATGGCTCGTTGCAATCAGATCGAGAACGAGTCGCCGTTCTGCCCGGTCGATTCCTGCAGACCCTGGATCCATTTACGCGCGGGCAGACCGAGTTCCGCCTCGATCAGCCTGGCGCGTGCTTGCAGCGCCGTGAACGGCACCTCGAGCGCCGGACCCGAGAACGCGATCGCGATGCGGTTGCCGTCGTGCACTTCGGGCAGCGCGACCACGCGGCCGTCGAAGGCTTCGTTCAGACGCTTCATGTTGCGCACGAAGCTCGGATGATCGCCGAACAGATTTACCGTCACCACGCCCGCGTCGGTCAGGCACGCGCGCACCGCGCGATAGAAGCCGACGCTGTCGAGCACCGGACCGCGCGCGGTCGCGTCGTAGACGTCGATCTGCATCGCGCCGATCGTGCCGTGGTTGGCGCGGTCGTTGACGAAGTCCCACGCATCGGTTTCGTGCACCGTCAGACGGGCATCGTCGTGCGGCAGTTCGAACATCGTGCGCGCGGCCACCACGACCGCCGGGTTCACTTCCACCGCCTCGACCTTCGCGCGCTTCAGGAAGCGGTGCGCGAACTTGGTCAACGCCGCGGCGCCCAGACCGAGCTGGACGATGCGTTTGGGCGTTTCGATGAACAGCAGCCAGGCCATCATCTGCTGCGCGTATTCGAGTTCGATGTGATCCGGCTTGCGCAGACGCATCGCGCCTTGCACCCACTCCGTGCCGAAATGCAGGAAGCGCACGCCGCCCTCTTCCGAGAAAGTGACCGGCGCGAAACGCGGCTTGCGCGGCGCTTCGATTTGCGGCGCGTCGTGCAGATCGTCGTCGTGCGAAACGCGCGTTTTGTTGCGCGTGGCGTTCTGCGATTTATGCGGTTTTTGTTTCCCACCGGCGGCTTCGGCGTCGCGGTTGCGGAAGGCACGCGCTTCAGCGGAAGCGCGCTTGATCAATTTCGTCATGTAAGGATGTCGCGCCAAAGACGCAATTTTTGGTCGAACGAGAGCATAGCATTCGCCGGACTCGACGAAGGCAATACGAGGGTGGCGTAGCCCGCCGCGCCGATCACCGGCGCAAAGCGGCCCGCCGTCTTGCCGTTGAAGCAGACTTTCGCGAGCTTCGGCGCGTGCGCGCGCAACGAAGCGAAATCGTTCGGGCTGGCATTGCGGATCGCGGCGTCGAGACTGCCTTCGCGCGTGCAGGCGGCGAGCACGTCCCATACGCCGATGCCATGCGCGAGCACGCGGCGCAAGCGCTCCTCGTACGCGAGTTCGGCGAGCGGTTCGTCGAGCACGGCGCCGAGCAGGCGCCAGAACTGGTTGCGCGGATGCGCGTAGTACTGCGTCGCGGCCAGCGACGCCTCGCCGGGAAAGCTGCCGAGAATCAGCGTATGCGTATCCGCAGCGGCAACTGGAGGAAAACCGCGCAGCATCACCGGCTCCGTTCGTCGGACGCACGCGTCGCGGGATGCGCGCGCGATGCGGTGTGTTCGAGCGCACGGCCGTGTTCGCGCACCCGCGGATGCGCGAGCCACTCGTCCGCTCGGCTCGCGCCTGACAAACTCGCGAGATGCGTCCATAACGCCGGCAACATGCATTCGGTGACCATCAGCGGCGCGCCGTGGCGCTCGAACACCGAGCGGCGCGCGACCAGCGCGTGCGGCGGCAACCCCTCGATTTCATTCGCAGCCAGACGATAGAGCGGATGCCGCGCGGTCAACCTGCGGCTCACCAGCGACGACCGCGCCACACTGCCATCGCTATACAGCAACTCGGCCAAGGGCCGCGTGCGCAGACGCCGTATGGCCTGCCACACGCCGGCGCTCGCGGCGAGCGGCGCGACGCTATGCGCCGCCACGAACGGCACGCCGCCGACCGATAGCGCGACTTCCCGAACCCAGACCGGCGCTCGCGGCACGAGGCCGAGCGCGGCGCTCTCGTCGGCCCACGGCAGCGCGACGCCTTCGTGCGTGACGCGTACCGCGACGGCGCCGAGCGCACGCAGATGCGCGGTCAGTGAACCACCACGGGTCAGCCAGTCTTTCTGGGCGGCGGTGAAGCCGGGTAAGGGCGCGACGCGCCAGTGGGCGTCGGCGGCATCGAAACGGATTGACATGGTGTCGGATTATAACGGCGCAGCTGTCGGACCATTCGCCAACGCGCAGGTCTCGCCCTTCAGCAGATTCCGTCGATTACGACAGGGGTCGTGAAGCACTTCCACTGGCGTGTCGATTTCAGATAGTTCCGATTCTCCGCGGCTCGCGTCGCGCGATAAAACCTCCGTGCTTTGCAAAGCCGGCCGCCGCGATCGACGGCGCGCCACATGATCGAACAATCAAGGAAAAGACATGAAGATGAGGAACATTCTGAGCACAACCGCATGCGCGATCTCTATCCTGCTGATGACAGGCTGCGCGGCGCAACTGAACCGCGACACGGAGACATCGCTGAACAAGGCTGTCGGTATCGAAGTGGCGCCGGTCGCCGGTGGTGTCGCGGTCAAGCTGCCCGAAACCGCCCTGTTCGATTTCAACAAATCCGAGGTGCGCAGCGACGCGGCCGCGGTCATCGATCGTTCGGCCGTGCTGCTCAAGCGCAGCAAGAAACCGATTGTCGTCGAGGGCTACACCGACAATGTCGGCACGCTCGAATACAACCAGCATTTGTCCGAAGCGCGCGCGAGCGCGGCGGGTTACGCGCTCGTGGCGCGCGGCATCGCCATGGACCGTATTCGCACCAAGGGCAATGCGTACAACAATCCGGTGGCAAGCAACGATACGCCCGAAGGCCGCGCGCTGAACCGTCGCACCGAGATCGTCGTGCGCGGTGAGACGATGGATACGCTGATGGGCAAGAAGTAACCGACCGCCGTTTCGCGGTCACCTTCAACCGAAACTGGGCGCGTGTGAGGCGCCCAGTTTTCATCCAGCGACAAAATCGCCCAATGCTCGTGCGACCTCGTCGAGCACCGTATCCCAACGTCCCAACTCGCGCTGTCTGAACAGTCGCGCGGACGGATACCACGGACTATCGTCGCGCGCCGTCAGCCAGCGCCAGTCGGTGAACGTCGGCACCAGCACCCAGACCGGCGTGCCGCATGCGCCGGCCAGATGCGCAACCGCCGTGTCCACCGTAATGACCAGATCGAGCGACTGCACGATCGCCAGCGTGTCGGCAAACGTGTCAATCTCCGGCCCGAGGCTGTGCATGCTCAAATCCGCACACGACGCTGCCTCATTCTGCGTCTCGCCCTTTTGCAGCGCGAACCAGTGCACACCGGTCTGCTGCAAAACCGGCAGCCATTGGCGCAACGGAATCGACCGATAACGATCGAGCTCGTACGCCGGATTACCGGCCCAGACAATGCCGACGCGTTTTGCGGGCGCTTCGCGTGTATCGGCTGCACAGATTGCGTCGAGCCGGCTCCGCCAACGTTGCACCTGCGCGGGTTCCGCTCGCAGATAGGACGTCGCGAGCGGCAACATCGGCGGGTCCAGCTTCATCGGCTCCGGCATGCTGAGCATGCGGCACCAGTAGTCGTACGGTCCGGGCGGCGCGGTCGTCCATGCGGCACGTACGCCGGCGGCGCTTCGCGCCACTTCGCCAAGCGGAGCCTCGACCCAGACGTCAACCTGGGCGCCGCGCTTATTCAGCCAGTCGGCCATACACAAGAACTGCAGTTGATCGCCCAGGCCCTGCTCGCCGACGAGCAGAAAGCGGCGGCCCGTTACGCGCTCTCCTTGCCATTCTGGATAAGCCGGGCGAACCAGGTCGTGATTTTCCGGCAGGGCTTCGTGCCATCGATATTGCTTCCAGCCGTTTTCGTAGTCGCCGGCACGCAGTTGTGCGGCTGCAAGGTTGAACTGCATCAGCGGATGATCGGGCATCAGCCGCGCGGCTTCGACGGCATGCGCATGCATGGCCGGGAAGTCGCCCAGCATGTTGAACGCAAACGACGCGTTGTGATGCAGCGAGCCGTTGCGCGGATCGATGTCGATCGCCTCGATGGCGACGCTGATTGCATCGCTGAAACGCTCCGCGTTGTTCAATGCAAAGGCCACCTGTTGCAACGCGGATGCGTCTGATGCAAAGCGAACGCGCAGTTCGGCGAGCACGCTGTCGATCCTCTCGCCGCGCTGTACTCTCGACAACGCAGTAATCAGGTCGAGCGCGTCCGGCAGATGCGTCGGGTCGAGCGCCCATGCACGCAGCCAGTAGTCCGCTGCGTCCTGATAACGTTCGAGCTCGGTACTGATTCGTGCGAGCGAGCGAACGGCGTGATGCAACGTCGGTTCGAGTTCAAGCGCCTTGAGGTAGTGGCCGCGTGCTTCGACGAGACGCTTCGACAGCGTCAGGCAATCGCCCAGATTCCGATGCAGGCTCACGGTGCCGCCACCGAGGCCCACCGCGCGATAGTAGAACGCTTCGGCCGCGATCAGCTCGCCGTCCAGCGCGGCGATCAAACCGCGATGCTCCCAGATATCCGCGCGCTCAGGCGCGACGTTCAATGCCTGATCGAAATGCTCGCGCGAACGGTCCGGCCGATCGACGCAAAACAAGGCGAGGCCGAGCCGATGCAGCGCGTGTACGTTGTGCGGCTGTTCGGCAAGAACGCGCTGGTAGTCGGCAATTGCTTCGTGATGACGCCCCGCGGCGAAGCAGGCGTCGGCATGTGCGGTCATCGCGCCGAGATCGTTGGAGACGCTGGTGGGGAATATTAATTCGTGTTCGTGCATCGAAGTCGATCAGTTGCGTGAGTTGCTCTCAACCTGGCGCGGTTTGCGCCGCTCAGGCTGTCTGGTCCAGCGCCAGCATCGTCTTCAGACGCGCGGCCACCCGCTCGACCACCGGCGCCCATTGCGCAGGCTGCGGCTGCCGGAACAGCTCGACCGAGTCGTACCAGGGCTGCGCCTCTTCGTTGCCCCACGACCAGTGGGAGACGTGATCGAGCATGGCCAGCACGCGATGCTCTAACGCGCCGCCGAGATGCAACGGCGCGCTGTCTATCGTCACCAGCGCGTTCAACGCGGTGAGATGCGCCGCTACGTCGTCGAAGCCGTCTTTGTAATCGCCAGTCAGATCGCACAGCCGATATCCCTGCGCGGCGAGCACCGTCACATCGGCGTGGCGTCCGGGCGTGAGCGGATGGAAGACGACATCTGGAAGCGTCAGCAGCGGCGCCAGCGCGGCAAGCGGAATCGACCGCTTGGCGTCGCGCCGATGCGTCGGGCTGCCCGACCAGACGAGACCGACGTGCCACGTCGCGCCCGGTGCGTGCGCGCTGATCCGTTCCCGCCAGGCCGCCGCCTTCGTTGTATCGGCCTGCAGGTAGGGCGCGCCGTGAACCTGCTCCGGCTCGAGACCGAGCACGAGCGGCAGGCTCATGAGCGGCAACATGTAGTCCGGCGAGCCGAGCGGGCCTTCTTCGATCGACACGCAATTCACGTAGAAACGCGCAAACAGCGGCTGCAACGCGCGACGCACGGCAAGCACCAGCCGTCCGCCTTCGTCATGCACACGCGCCGCGAGCTGCGGGACGAAGCGCACCATCTGAATGTCGTCGCCGCTGCCCTGCTCGCTGTGCACGACCAGGATTTTGCCGGCGAGCGCTTCGCCACGCCAGCGCGGGCACAAACGTGTCATTACGCTGACGACGTTGTTCTGTTCGCGGTCTTCGCGCGCGAGACGCGCCTCGAAACGCGGCCACCCGCTCGACCAATCGCCGCGCCGCAGTTCCAGGTCCGCCAGATCGACCGCTGCCTGCACCGCTGACGGATCGATCGCGAGCGCCGCTTGCAGCGCGGCCTCGCTGTCCGCATAGCGCGCCTGCTCGTTCAGATACATGCCGATCGCCGCCAGCACGTCCGCATTGCCGGGCGCGACGGCGTCCACGGCGCGCATGGTGGCCTCCGCCGCGGCTGCGTCGTTGCACTGCCATTGCGCGTGGCTGAGTTGCCACGCCATCTCCGCATCTGCGGGATTGCGCGCAAGACTTTCGCGGCAGATACGCTCGACCGTCGGCCAATCGCGCACCTCCCGGAATGCCAGCACGAGTTGCAACGGCAACGCCGGATCGATCGCGGGGTCGAGCGCATACGCCCGCGACAGCGCCGCGCGACGCTCGTCCCGCGCACTCGCCTCCGGCAGCGCCGCCAACGCGATCGACAACCACCACGGCGCGCGCGCGTCCCGCGGCGCCCGACGCTCGTAAGCACGCAGGATTCGCGCGGCCGCAGCGTGCGCGCCGCACGTGCCGATCAGCCACGCGACCCAGTCGATCGTCGTCTCGACCGGCTGCGCGGCCACTGCCCGCTCGCTGTTGCGCTGCGCGGCGCTGGCGTAGCCAAGCGCGTCGGCGAACAGCGCGACCCGCGCATGGCGCGCACCGTTCGCGCACGCTTGTGCTTGCGACGCGCTGTGATACGCCTCTTCGAAACGCCCCGCGCTCGCGCACAGGTCGGCGTGCAGCTGCGGCGTCCCGCCTGCCATGGCGAATTCGACTGCGCGACGCGCAGCGGCATCTAAACCTTGCTCGCGCAAGATGGACCACAGAAGATGAACGGAATCGAGAGGTACTGCCAGAGCGGAATCGGACATGGAAATTCAGAGCGTTGTTGTTGTCATGCGCGAAGGCGTAATCACAAAAATAGGACCCAGTGCTTTCAATGCTTAGAGATTGGAAATAATGCTTCAGGCCTCCGAATAAAAATCGCGCGAGCATAAGACAGAACCGCGCTTTTACATCTCATAAACCAATCTCAATTTAATACCATTGATTCTATTTAGTTAGTTAACCATAATTAATTTCAATCGACTACGAGCAACGCCCTTTAGTCGACCAGGTCAATCAACTACAACACGGAGCAAGCTTTGAACACTGGAAAATCGAAGGAAACATCTGACAGCATCGCTCATCTGGCTGCGGTCGTTTTACGGCGCGCGGGCGTCGCGCAACTGGAGAAAGAGCTGGCGGGCTCGGCGCTGGCGCAACACCACACGTCGAAACAGACCAGCAAGGCGATCGGCAGTCTAGCCGCCAAAGTGCTGGCCGATCACACTTCATGTCACGAAGCCAAGGAATTGGCCGGTAGCGTGCTCTCGCAAGTGCGTCATCTGGAGGGACCGGCGCCGGCGTGTTAGCGCTCGGCCGGAAGCGGCGAAAGGGAGCGGCCGCGCTTCGCTGAGTCACGCCCCGCCACGCCAAAAGGCAAAAAAAATGCGCTGCCGAAGCAGCGCATTTTCAACCTCGAGCGTCAAAACGACGCCGTGGCGTCAAGCTCGACCCGCGCTCAGTTCGCGCGCGCAAGCAGCAGCGCATTGGTGCGCTTCACGAAGCTCGCTGGATCGTCCAGCGCGCCACCTTCGGCGAGCAATGCCTGATCGAACAGCAGGTGGCACCAGTCGTCGAAGTTCGCGCTGTCCGCGTGCAGGCCCTTCACCAGCGCGTGCTCCGGATTCACTTCGAGAATCGGATGGAACGCCGGCGCCGTCTGGCCAGCGGCCTTGAGCATGCGCTGCAGATAGCCGCTCATTTCGCCATCGTCGGCAACGAGGCAGGACGGCGAATCGGTCAGGCGGAACGTGAGACGCACGTCCTTGGCCTTGTCCTTCAGCGCTTCCTTCATTTTCTCGACGAGCGGCTTGAACTCTTCGCCGACCTTCTCTTGCGCCTGTTTTTCTTCGTCGTTCAACGCGCCCAGATCGAGATCGCCGCGCGCCACGCTTTGCAGCGGCTTGCCTTCGAATTCGTTCAGGAACGACAGGATCCACTCGTCCACGCGATCGGTCAGCAGCAGCACTTCCACGCCCTTCTTGCGGAACACTTCGAGGTGCGGGCTGTGGGTCGCCGCCTGCCAGGTGTCGGCGGTCACGTAGTAGATCTTGGTCTGCTCGGGCTTCATGCGCGCGACGTAGTCGGCCAGCGACACGGTCTGCTCGGCTGTCTCCGTATGCGTCGATGCAAAACGCACGAGCTTCGCGATCCGCTCGCGGTTGGCAAAGTCTTCGCCGATGCCTTCCTTCAGCACCTGGCCGAATTCCTTCCAGAAACCGGCGTACTTTTCCTTGTCGGCTTCGTTATCCGAGTTGGCCAGCTCTTCGAGCATGGACAGCGAACGCTTGGTCACGCCCTCGCGGATCGCCTTGACATCGCGGCTTTCCTGCAGAATTTCGCGCGACACGTTCAGCGGCAAATCCGCCGAATCGACCACGCCCTTCACGAAGCGCAGATACGCGGGCAGCAGTTGCTCGGCGTCGTCCATGATGAACACACGCTTCACGTACAGCTTCAGGCCGCCGCGATAATCGCGATTGAACATGTCGAACGGCGCGTGGGTCGGCACGTACAGCAATTGCGTGTACTCGCTGCGGCCTTCCACACGGTTATGCGTCCACGTGAGCGGATCCTGATGGTCATGCGAAAGGTGCTGATAGAACTGCTTGTACTGCTCGTCGGTGATCTCGTTCTTCGAGCGCGTCCACAGCGCGCTCGCCTGATTGACGGTCTCGTCCTCGTCCTTCGTGACCATCTCGCTCTTTTCCGCGTCCCACTCTTCCTTCTGCATCAGGATGGGCAGCGCGACGTGATCGGAGTACTTCTGGATAATCGACTTCAGACGGTGCGAAGACAGCAGCTCATCTTCATCAGCACGCAGATGCAGCGTGATGGTCGTGCCGCGCGCGGCGCGCTCGATCTGCTCGACGGCGAAATCGCCTTCGCCCGCGCTTTCCCAGCGCACGCCTTCCGAAGCCGGCAAGCCGGCGCGGCGCGTCTCGACCGTGATCTTGTCCGCGACGATGAAGCCCGAATAAAAGCCCACGCCGAACTGGCCGATCAGCGCCGCATCTTTCTGCTGGTCGCCGGAGAGCTTGCCGAAGAATTCCTTGGTGCCCGAGCGCGCGATCGTGCCGAGGTTGGCGATCGCTTCGTCGCGGCTCATGCCGATGCCGTTGTCGTCGAGCGTGATGGTGCGCGCGGCCTTGTCGTACGACACGCGAATCCGCAGGTTCGGATCGTTTTCGTACAACGCACTGTTTTCGATCGCTTCGAAGCGCAGCTTGTCGGCCGCGTCGGAGGCGTTCGAAATCAGCTCGCGCAGGAAAATTTCCTTGTTGCTGTACAGCGAATGAATCATCAGGTGCAGAAGCTGTTTCACTTCTGCCTGAAAGCTCATGGTTTCTTGTGCCATGGTCGGACTTCCTCTCTGTTGCGAATGGGGGTTCAAGTCGGGCGCGGCGCCGCGCAGCGCGTGCGGTTCGCCGGCGACGTCGGCTTGCCGTTGGGCCGGCGCTGGGCCGAAGCGTCGGCCGCCGGATGCGTAGGCCGCCGGATCGTCCGCTTAATTGGGGGCAAGCCGGCGCCGTTTCAAGAGGCGCGGCGCGCCACGCTGTCGAGATAACGGCACAAAAAGGTGGCCAGTTCCGGATCGCCGCAATTGGAAATATTGAAGCGCATCCAGGTGGTCGACGACTGCTGCGGCGAAAACAGGCTGCCGGGCGTCAGCAGAAAGCCGGCTTCATGGCCGGCGGCTGCCAGCGCGTCGGCGTCGACGCCCGTGTCGGCCCACAAAAACATGCCGGCCATGGGCGTGAGGAACAGCTTCAGGCCGGTCTTCTCCAGCATCCGCACGGACTTCTCGCGCACGCCGTCGAGCCGCACGCGCAGCCGTTCGACATGCCGCCGATAGTGGCCTTCGGTCAAAATCTTGTACAGCACACGCTCGTTCAGTTCCGGGCTCGTCATGCCGACCAGCATTTTCTGGTCGCTGACCGCCGTCGCCACTTCGGGCGCGCAGGCAATGAAACCCACGCGCAGATTCGGCGCGAGCGTCTTCGAAAAACTGCCGAGATAGATCACGCGTTTCAACTGGTCGAGACTCGCGAGGCGTGTGCCCGGATAGCTCGGCGGACACAGATCGCCGTAAATATCATCCTCGACCACGATGAAGTCGTACGCTTCGGCGAGGCGCAGAATGCGGAACGCCTGGGCCGCCGTGAGCGACGTGCCGGTCGGGTTCTGCAGCACCGAATTGATCACCAGCATTTTCGGCCGCCAGGTTTGCACCAGCGACTCGAGCGCGTCGAGATCCGGGCCGTCCGGCGTGTACGGCATGCCCACCAGCCGCGCGCCCTGCGACGCGAAACGCCCGAACATCTGAAACCACGCCGGATCGCCGACGATCACCGCATCGCCGGGCTTGACGTAGATGCGCGAGATCAGGTCGATGGCCTGCGTGATGCCGGACACCATCACGATCTGATCCGGCGACGCACCGATCTCCAGTTCCTCGAGCCGCGTCTGCAATTGCTGGCGCAGCGGCAAAAAACCTTGCGGCGTGCCGATGCCGAGCATCTGCGCGCCGCTTTGCCGGCCAAGCGTGCGCAGCGCGTTGGTGATCAGGTCGCCGTCGAGCCAGCGCGCCGGCAGATAACCCAGCCCGGGACTGCGCTCGGGGCGCGCGCCGGTGTGCAGCATGTTGCGCAGCAGCCAGACCACGTCGATCGTGGCAGGCGCTGGCGTCGCCGCGGTGAGCGGATGAATCTCGGCACTAGCACTGGCCGCGCCGCCCAGCCGTTCGCGCACATAGAATCCGGAGCCGCGCCGCGACTCCAGAAAACCCTGCGCCACCAGCCGTTCGTATGCCTCGACCACCGTGAAGCGCGACACGCCCTTGTCGAGCGCCAGCTTGCGGATCGACGGCATGCGCATGCCGGGGCGGAACACGCGCTCCTCGATGCGGCGGCGCGCCCACTGGACGAGCTGCTCGACCAGCGTCAGCGACGTGGTGTCGTGCGGAGTGGGAATCTGGGCAAGCGGGACGGACATGGCGGGCTCCAACTGTACCGAACAGTATCGAATTGATTGTACCGTTACTGTGCCGGTCGGCGTCGCTACATTCGAAAGAAGTAAAGGATGGGATGGCGGCACGGCGACTCTCACCGCGCCCCACACGCTCTCCGGCAAAACCCTGCCGAACACCATCCGCATGGCCCGCCGATCCGGCAAACGGTTATGCTTACGGCCCCGGCAGCGTTGCCGCGACACCCGGCCCCGCCCCGGTTCATCGCAGAAAACCCGCACAAAACCGTTCCCCGCTCCGTCATGACTGCTCATCCGCTACGCCTCGATCACCTCGTGATTTCCGCCCGCACCCTCGACGAGGGCACGCAGTACGTCGCCGATACGCTCGGCGTCGCGCCGGCCGGCGGCGGCGCGCATCCGCTGATGCGCACGCATAACCGCCTGCTGAACCTGTGGGGCGGCGTGTATCTGGAAGTGCTCGCGATCGATCCGCAAGCCGCCGCCCTCGACAATGCGCCCACCGACGGCAGCGCGCCGCGCCCCCGCCTGTTCGCGCTCGACGACCCGGCAACGCACGCGCGGCTCGAAAACGGGCCGTATCTGTCGCACTGGGTCGCCCGGGTCGAGCGGCCGAAACATCTGCCGACGTGGCAAGCGCAATATCCGCAGCGCATTCCCCCGGTCGTGCCGATGACGCGCGGCGATTTCACGTGGCGCCTGACCGTGCCGGACGACGGCGCGTTTCCCGCCTGGCAAGGCGTCGGCGACGGCGTGCTGCCCTCGCTGATCCAGTGGGACACGACGAAGCATCCGTCCACATCCTTGCCGGAAACGGAGATTTCGCTGAAAGCCTTGAAAGGCGCGCACCCGCAAGCCGACACGGTCGCGGCGCAACTGCGCTGGCTCGGCGCGGCGCAGCTGATCGAGTTGCAGCACACGGAAGGCGCGCCGGCGCTCACCGCCGAGTTCGAAACACCCAACGGTCTACGGACCCTTAAATAAGCAGCGCGCGCGGGTCGCCGACTCGCGCGATAATCGAAGTTTTGACCGGTTCCAGTACCAGCAGAGGAGACCATGGACCAAAGCGACCTGAAAGCCCCCACGTGGCAATTGTCCGAACGCGCACGCAAGCTCACGAGCTCGGCAATTCGCGAGATTCTGAAGGTCACGGAGCGGCCCGAAGTCATTTCGTTCGCGGGCGGCCTGCCCTCGCCGGCTACGTTCCCGGCCGAACGCATGCGCGCCGCGTCGGACCGCATTCTGCGCGACGAGCCCGCCGCGGCGCTGCAATACAGCGCAACCGAAGGTTTCCTGCCGCTGCGTGAATGGATCGCGAAGCGCTATTCGGTGAACGGCGCGCAGATCCGTCCGACTCAGGTGCTGATCACCACCGGCTCGCAACAGGCGCTCGACCTGCTCGGCAAGGTGCTGGTGTGCCCGGACAGCCCGGTGCTGGTCGAAACGCCGACCTACCTCGGCGCGCTGCAATCGTTCTCCATGTACGAGCCGCGTTACGTGCAAGTGCCGACCGACGAACACGGCCTCGTCCCCGAAGGCCTCACGCCCGAGCTGACGGCCGGCGCCCGCCTCTTGTACGCGCAGCCGAATTTCCAGAATCCGACGGGCCGCCGCTTGCCGATCGAACGCCGCCGCGCGCTCGCCGCGTTCGCGAAGACCGCGCCGTTCCCGGTGATCGAAGACGACCCGTACGGCGCGCTCGACTACGCCGGCGAGCCGCTGCCCACCATGCTCTCGATGGCGCCGGATCACATCGTCCATCTCGGTTCGTTCTCGAAGGTGCTGGCGCCGGGCCTGCGGGTCGGCTACATCATCGCGCCCGAAGAGTTGATTTTCAAACTCGTGCAGGCCAAGCAAGCGACCGATCTGCACACGCCGAGCTTCACGCAGCGCATCGTGTACGAAGTGATCAAGGACGGCTTCCTCGACACGCACGTGCCGACTATTCGCGAACTGTATCGCGATCAATGCGCGGCCATGCTGGCTTCGCTCGAACGCTACATGCCCGAAGGCGTAAGCTGGAATCGCCCGGAAGGCGGCATGTTCGTGTGGGTGAATCTGCCCGCGCAGATCGACAGCATGAAGCTGCTGGAAGAAGCGGTTGCGCAGAACGTCGCGTTCGTGCCGGGCGGTCCGTTCTTCGCGAACGAAGCGCAACACAACACGCTGCGGCTGTCGTTCGTGACGGTGCCGCCGGCCAGGATCGACGAAGGCGTGTCGCGTCTCGGCGCGCTGATCCGCGCGAAGATCTGAAATCTGCCGCGCGCTGGTTGTATGTTTCATGCGCGCGGTCTACATGATTTCGCCTGACCGCATCCACCGAATTCCACTACTGATCAAGGACACACCATGGCTCAAACGAATGTGTACGACAAGCTCAAGGAACTGGGCATCGAACTGCCGACCGCCGGCGCGCCGGCTGCCGCGTATGTGATGAGCGCGCAAAGCGGCAACACGGTGTATCTCTCCGGGCACATCGCCAAGAAGGACGGCAAGGTGTGGACCGGCAAGCTCGGCGCCACCCTCACCACCGAGGAAGGCAAAGCCGCCGCACGCTCGATCGCCATCGACCTGCTCGCCACGCTGCACGCGCATGTGGGCGATCTGAACCGCGTCACGCGCATCGTCAAGCTGATGAGTCTCGTCAACTCCACGCTCGACTTCACCGAGCAGCATCTGGTCACCAACGGCGCGTCCGAACTGGTCGCCGACGTGTTCGGCGAACGCGGCAAGCATGCGCGTTCGGCATTCGGCGTCGCGCAGATTCCGCTCGGCGCGTGCGTCGAGATCGAGATGATCGCCGAAGTCGAGTAACGCAATAGAGCAGTAACGCAGTCGAAGCCGCCGGTTCGTCCGGCGCAGCGAGACAGGAACGCGTCGCGAGGTGTCAGCCACCCGCGGCGCGTTTTGCATGCGTTTTGCATTTGTGCAAAGGTAGATCGTTACGTCGTCAACGGATAGAATCCGCCAACCCTATCCATCCGTTTGATTCGCTGGACTGCGCCCGATGCCCGCCCACACTGTCCGTTTCAAACAAGTCGACGTATTCACGGCGGTGCCGTTCAAAGGCAATCCGCTTGCCGTCGTGTTCGATGCCGACGCACTCGATGCGACACAGATGCAGGCCATCGCTCACTGGACCAATCTGTCCGAAACGACGTTCCTGTTGAAGCCGACCGACCCGGCCGCCGACTATCGCGTGCGCATCTTCAGCACGCATGGCGAAATGCCGTTCGCGGGTCATCCAACGCTCGGCACCGCGCACGCGTTGCTCGAAAGCGGTTATCAGCCGAAGCAGGCCGGCAAGCTCGTGCAGCAATGCGGCGTGGGACTCGTCGAACTCGAGGCGCTGCCGGGAGCAGACGGCGCATGGGCCTTCGCCGCGCCGCCCGCCCGCGTCACGCCGCTTGCCGAGGATCGCTACGCGGCACTCTCTACGGCTTTACGTAGCGACGCCATCGATTTTAGCGCGACGCCCTGCGCGGTCGACAATGGTGCGCCGTGGCTCGTGGTGCGCGTCAATTCGGCGCGTGAATGCCTCGCCTTAGCACCCGACGCCGCCGCGCTCGCCGACCTCGTGCATTCGGTGGGCACGCACGGCCTCGCTGTTTACGGTCCGCACGAGGCCGGTGGCCCGGCCACCTTCGAGGTGCGCTGCCTGATGGCCGGCGGCAGTTTCGGCGTCGGTGAAGATCCGGTCACGGGCAGCGCCAATGCCGCGCTTGCAGGCCTTCTGAGCGCCCAGCAATTGCGCCCGGGCACGCACTATTCAGCCCGTCAAGGCACCGCGCTGGGCCGAGCCGGCCGCGTCTCCGTGCACTACGACGACGCACGCGGCAAGACATGGATTGGCGGCCCGTCGGTGACGATTGTCGACGGCACGTTTCGCTTGCCCTGACCGGCACGCCCCTTGCCTCGCTCATGCGTCGGGCTCGCGATCGGGAGCGGCATAGGGTTCGCCCTGCGTGGCCGCGCTTGACCACAAAACGCCGCATCGTTTGCACTATTGAATGCGCCTTGCATCGGAAGAGGCCTGTTAAAGGCTTGGCACACCTGAATGCTGGCGCGCCTTGCCGCCGATTCCCGATGAAATACCCGACTATGACCGCGATGCGGCGGCCTCAAGAGCGGCTGCACAGGACGCCAAATTCATCGCAACGGGCATCTTGCCGCGCCCTCGTATACCCGATGCCCGGCCTCTTCCTTAATCCAGTGGCATTAAGTAATATCAAGACGTACCCGATGACCTGCGGATGGTCAGGCACGGCGCCACGCTTATTTCTTCTGCGCAGCAGTTCCGGCACCTTGGTCACCATGCAGCCACTCATGAAATCAGCGCAGTCGACGCTCGCTCGTTTGCAACCGGCCGGCACCCAGGCACGGGCCGCCCGATGAGTCAATCCCGCTTCTCCGACCAGCGCGATGCCAAACCCCGCCGCGACCCCGCAGTGTCGCGCCGGCGCGCGTTGCTCGTCATTCCCGCGCTGGGCGTATTGGTCCTGATCCTGCTTTGGACAGTGATCTTCGCACGTCTGTCGGTCGAGAAAGAAGCGACCTATCGCGAGGCCATGGCCTCCGCTGCAATTCTTTCCGCGGCGCTTGAGCAGCACACCGTCAAGGCGATTCACCAGGTCGATCAGATTACCCGCTTCGTCAAATTCGAGTTCGAGAAAACGCCGAATCATTTCGATCTTGCGAGCACGGTGGAAAAAGGCGTCGTGCAAAGCGAGACACTGGTGCAGGTGTCGTTGATCGACGAACACGGCACCCTGGTCGCCAACACGGCCGAGCTCAACCCCAAGCGTATCGATCTGTCCGACCGCGAACACTTCAAGGTCCACGAACACGAGAACGACGACCAGTTGTATATCAGCAAGCCCGTGCTCGGCCGCGTGTCCGGCCACTGGACCTTGCAGATGACGCGGCGTGTGAATCATCCGGACGGCTCGTTCGCGGGCGTCGTGGTGGTCTCCGAAGATCCGAGCTACTTCACCACCGACTTCTACAACAACGCGGCGATCGGCCGCGAAGGCGTGATCGCGGTGATCTCGGACAACGGCACCGTGCTCGCGCGGCGCACCGGCAGCACCGAGACCGCCAACGGCGTGTTCTCGGCAAGCGGTTCGTATCCGACTTCGGAGCACGTGTCGGGCACCTATATCGATTCGATCGACAACGTCACGCGCATCGTGTCGTACCGGCATATCGACGGCTATCCGCTCGGCGTGCTGGTGGGTCTCTCGCAAGCCGAAGAATTCGCCGACTACAACCACACGCGCAACGTCTATCTGATGATGGCGGGTTTCATCTCGCTCGCCATGCTGAGTTTCTTCGCCGTGGCGACCGGCCTGATCGGCAAGCTGCTCGGCCGCGAGCGCGAGATGACGCACCTGGTCGAATACGATCTGCTCACCGGTCTGCGTAATCGCTACGCGACGCTGCAGACCTTGCGGCACGACGTGGCGCAGCAGAACAACCTCGGCCGCCTCGCGATTCTCTTTATCGACCTCGACAACTTCAAGACCGTCAACGACACGCTCGGCCACAATGCCGGCGACATCGTGCTGCAAATGACAGCCTCGCGGCTCGCCGCCGCGGTCGGCGAAGGCGGCGCGCTGAGCCGCATCGGCGGCGACGAGTTCGTCGTCGTGATCAAGGGCGACGATGTCGAGAAGCGCGCCGTCGCGCTCGCCGAAGCCGCAGCCGAAGCGTTCGCCAAGCCGTTCGAAGTGCGCGGCAGTTCGTTCGTGCTGCATGCGAGCATCGGCATCGCGCTCTACTCGGTCGCCAACGAAAGCGAGATCGACCTGCTGAAAAAAGCCGACCTCGCCATGTACAGCGCGAAAGACGCGGGCAAGAACTGCTATCAGTTCTATTCGCCGCAGCTGTCGCATCGCGCGGATCATTTGATGAAGTGGGAACAGCAGTTGCGCGTGGCGCTCGCCGAAGGCCAACTGTTCCTCACCTATCAGCCGAAGATCGATCTGACGCGCCGCTGCATTACCGGCTTCGAGGCATTGGTGCGCTGGAATCATCCGCAGCACGGTTTGATTCCGGCCAACGAGTTCATTCCGGTTGCGGAATCGACCGGCTTGATCGTGCCGATCGGCGACTTCGTGATCGAGACCGCCTGCCGTCAACTCGCGCTGTGGCAGCAACAGGGCTACGACACGCTGTCGCTCGCGGTGAACATCTCGGCGGTGCAATTCTGGCGTGGCGACCTGTACGAAACGATCTCGCACGCCATCGAGGAAAGCGGCATCTCCGCGCGCCGCCTCGAACTCGAAATCACAGAAACGGCGATGATGGAATATCCCGAACTGGTCTCCGAGAAGATCTTCGCGTTGAAGCGCCTCGGCGTGCGCATCGCGCTCGACGATTTCGGCACCGGCTATTCGTCGCTGTCCTATCTGAACCGCTTCTCGGTGGACACGTTGAAGGTGGACCGTTCGTTCATCCAGGCAATTCCGGGCGACCGCAGCGTCTGCGTGATGGTCACCGCAATCGTCAATCTGGCGCGCTCGCTCGGGCTCACGGTGGTGGTCGAAGGCACGGAGACCGAAGAGCAGATTGCATGGCTCGCCGCGCTCGGCCACATCGAGGCGCAGGGCTTTCTATTCTCGCGTCCCGTGCCGGTGGAGGCGATTCCGGCGCTGCTGGAACGCTTCGGCGTGTGCGGTATGACGGGCCGCCGCATCGCGCACGAAGCGGACAGCACCAGCAGCGTATCCAGCACCAACACCTGAGCGCGGCGCCCGTTGCGGGTCGTTACAGGTCATCTCCCGCAGCGCCGCAAAACCGGCTACATTCTCGCTGTACCGCATCACAGCGCGATGCCGCCGGCCGGCCGCGCAGACCACTAAACGATGATCTCAAAGGACTAGCGCCCGCGTACCGGGCGCGTTTGGCGCCATGCAGATGATCACAAGCCAGAATGCTGCCAGACGAGGCGAGCGGGAACCGCTATGGACGCTGTTCCGGGTCGTATTCGGCCTGTCCGCGTTGTCATGGGGTGGCCTCGCGCTCATGGCGCAACTTGAAAACCATTATGTCGAGCGTGAAGGACGTCTCTCGCGCGTCGCTTTCTCCGATCTGATCGCGCTTGCCTGGATGGTGCCCGGCCCGGTTGGCTGCAACGTCGCCGTGCAACTCGGGCATGCGCTGCGCGGACGCGCCGGCGCCTGGGTCGCGGGCATTGCCAGCGTCCTGCCCTTCTTCATGCTGATGACGCTATTCGCGATCTTCTACCGCACGCCGTTCGTGCGCGCCGCCGCCTCGCCAACCTTGCTCAATCACTTCAGCGTCGTGCTGGCCACGCTGATCGCGATCACCTGGTATAAACAGACGCGTGCGCTGGTGCGCGGCAAACTCGAATGGGTGGCGGCGGCGCTGGGTTGCATTGCGCTCTTCTATGCGCGCAGCCCGGCCGCTTATGTCGTCATGCTTGGAGCGGCCTTCGGCACCGGCTGGTTCGTGAGCCCGGTGCGCGATTCGCGCGTCATCGTCTCGTTCGCGCGCGGCGACTGGCAGATGCTGAGCGCTCTGTCCATCTTTCTCGCGTTGTTCGCGATGCCGTTGCCGCATCGCTATGAGCTGGCGCTGTTGTGGCCGCGGCTTGCGGGCGCCGGCATGACGTTGTTCGGCGGCGGCTTCTCGGCGTTGCCGGTGCTCAAGACGCTATTCGTTACGCCGGCGATCGGCGTCTCCGATAACGACTTCACGCTGGCGTTTTCGCTGTCGCCGCTGTCGCCCGGACCGCTATTGAACGTGGTGCCGTTCTTCGGCTATCTGGTGGATGGCTGGGTGGGCGCGCTGATTGCCACGCTCGCGCTGTTCGTGCCGTCCGGATGCCTCGTCGTGCTGGCGCAGCGGCATCTGCATCAGTTGAAGGCAAATCCGCGCTTCGAGCACGGCATGCGGATCCTGCGCGCCGTCACCACCGCGTTTCTCGCGGTGGCCGTGCTGCGCATTGCAGCCCATGTGCCGTTCAAACCGATCTATCTGTTGACCGCGTTGTTTTCCGCCATGTGCTTCGCGAAGCTGAAGGTGCCGGTGTACGTGGTGTACGGGACGGTAGCCGTGGTGTGCGGGCTATGGCTCGCTTATGGCGCGCTGATCTAGACGACGGCGACGCTTCGCTCAATGACGACGAGCCTTCAAAGCGTGCGCCGCGCGGCGGTGTCGCCACGCGGCCATCGGCTTTCAAACGGGCAATTGCAAAATCTCAGAAACCGCGCGACAGCACCGCGACGCCGATCGTCACCACGCCGAGCACGATATTGATCAGCACCAGACGGCGGATCGTGCCGACAGCGCGCGCGCCATCGGGCCATTTTTGCGCCTGCACCGCACGGCGGATGCGCGGAAATACTGCAAAACGGATATGCCCGAAGATCAGCATCATCACGATGCCGAGGCCGGCCATGGCATGCAGTGGCCAGGTGGCATGACCGCCGCCGAATTGCATCAGCAGGAAGCCGCCGGTGAGGAGAATCACCAGCACCGAGGCTGCGACCCAATTGAAGAAGCGGCCAAACACCGATTCCCACAACGGCAAGCGTAATTGCGGCGAGAGATCGGCAATGGCCGGGCGCAGACAGAAATGCGCGAACACCATCCCACCTACCCACACAGCAACCGCGAGCAAATGGAGAAAGAGCGCGAGTTCGATAGCCTTGTTCATGTTGTTTTCCTCTCCCGACGACGCCACGCCGCTTATAACGAGTGCTATGAGCAAGCGGCTATTGAGCGCATTCGACCACGCGCTATGCACGCAGTTCCATGACACCCGTGGCTTTCGCGCCGTTTTTGTAGTTGTTATCGCAGCGTGTCCATCGTAATGGCCATGCTGCTCCCCGGTTTTGTACTCTCACTACGCACGAACCGCGCACGAACCGTGCAAAACAAGCGTCTCATATGCTAGCAGACGCTTGCCATGTTCCAACGTCAAGCTTCGTTAAGCGGCCAACACCGGACGCATGCCTTCGAGCTTCATCTTGCTCTCAGGCGCGCGGCCCTTGCGCGCACGCTTGCCGATATGCGGCGCGAGCGCCGCGCCACTCACCTTCTCTTCATCGACACGGCCGCCGCGGCGCGTGCCGATCAACACGACACCCGCGTTGTTGATGGAGAGCGCCTGTACGAGAGTTTCCTTGTCGTCGAGCGCCATCAGCGTGACGCCGCGGCCGCCGCCCGAGAGCGTCTTCATCTCGTCGATTCCGAACACCAGCAAACGTCCGCCCGAGGAAAGACACGCAATGTGCGTCGCGTCCGGCAGCATCGGCATCGGCTTGAGCGGCGCGGCGCCGGCATCGATCGTCATGAACGACTTGCCGGCCTTCACGCGGCTCACCATGTCGCCGACCTTCGCAACGAACCCAAAGCCGTTGCTCGAAGCAAGCAGCAAGGCCTGCTCCGCGGACGCCGCGTAGTAATGCAGCAGATGGCTGCCCGACTCCAGTTCGATCAGCGACGTGACCGGCACGCCATCACCGCGGCCGCCCGGCAGCATCGCCACCGCGACCGAATAGACACGGCCGTTGCTGCCCCACGCGACCAGCGTGTCCGGTGTGCGGCACTGGAACGCCGCATAGAGCCCATCGCCGGCCTTGAACGTGAAGCCTGCCACATCGAGCCCGTGACCCTTCAGCGCGCGCACCCAACCCTTTTGCGACACGACGACCGTGACCGGTTCGTCGACCACACGCGCTTCGAAAGTAGCGCGTTTTTCCTGCTGGATCAGCGTGCGGCGTTCGTCGCCGTACTGCTTGGCGTCGCCTTCGATTTCCTTGATGAGCAGACGCTTCATCGCCGATTCGCTGCCGAGCAGTTCTTCCAGCTTGGCCTTCTCGTCTTTGAGTTCGGCCAGTTCCTTCTCGATCTTGATCTTCTCGAGCCGCGCCAACTGACGCAGCCGGATTTCAAGAATGTCTTCGGCCTGACGGTCGGACAAGCCGAACGCGGCCATCAACGCGACCTTCGGTTCGTCCGATTCGCGAATGATGCGGATGACTTCGTCGATATTCAAAAAGACGATCATCCGGCCTTCGAGGATGTGAATCCGGTCGTCGACCTTGCTCAGACGATGACGCGAGCGGCGTGTCACCGTGGCGAAGCGGAACGCGATCCACTCGTGCAGGATTTCGCTCAGGCCCTTCTGACGCGGCCGGCCGTCGCCGCCGACCATGACCATATTGAGCGACGCATTCGATTCGAGGCTCGTATGCGCGAGCAGCGTGTTGACGAAATCGGTTTGATCGATACGGCTCGACTTCGGCTCGAACACGAGTCGCACGGGCGCGTCGCGGCCCGATTCATCACGCACGGCATCGAGCAGCGCCAGCATGGTCTGCTTGGTTTGCAGCTGTTCGGGCGTGAGCGCTTTCTTGCCGAGCTTGATCTTCGGGTTGGTCTGCTCTTCGATTTCTTCGAGCACCTTCTGCGCGGCCGTGTTCGGCGGCAATTCGGTGATCACCAGTTGCCACTGACCACGCGCGAGTTCCTCGATCTTCCAGCGCGCCCGCACCTTCAAACTGCCCCGGCCGCTTTCGTACGCGGCGGAAATCTCGGCGTCGCTCGAAATGATCTGCGCGCCGCCCGGAAAATCCGGCCCGGCGATGTGCTGCATCAACTCCGCGTGTTCGATCTTCGGATTGCGAATCATCGCGACCGTCGCGGCCGCGACTTCGCGCAGATTGTGCGACGGAATCTCCGTGGCCAATCCGACCGCGATACCCGATGCGCCGTTCAGCAACACGAACGGCAGGCGCGCGGGCAACAGCCTCGGCTCCTCGGAAGAGCCGTCGTAGTTCGGCATGAAATCGACCGTGCCCTGGTTGATTTCATCGAGCAGCAGCTTCGCGATCGGCGTGAGGCGCGCTTCCGTGTAGCGCATGGCCGCCGCGCCGTCGCCGTCGCGCGAACCGAAGTTGCCCTGGCCGTCGATCAGCGGATAGCGCATCGAGAAGTCTTGCGCGAGACGCACCAGCGCGTCATACGCGGACTGGTCGCCGTGCGGGTGATACTTACCGAGCACGTCGCCCACCACGCGCGCCGACTTGACCGGCTTCGCGTTGTCGGACAGACCCATGTCGTTCATCGCGAACAGGATGCGGCGCTGCACCGGCTTCTGGCCGTCGCACACATCCGGCAGCGCGCGGCCCTTGACCACGCTCACCGCATAGTCGAGATACGCGCGTTCCGCGTAATTGCCGAGCGTGAGAAAGTCGCCTTCGGGGGGCGGCGGCTCGGTGAAAAGGTCGAGAGTGTTATCGTCGTCCATCTAGATTCCGTATCCGTGTTTGGCGTGAAGTTTTCGTGCGAAGTCAGAGCGCGGGCAACAGTGCCCATAAAAGCGTTCGCTCAGATATCCGCTTCCACTTCGTTGCCCTTTTCTTCCAGCCAGCTGCGGCGCGACGCCGCTTCGCCCTTGCCCATGAGCATCGTCATGCGCGCGACCGTGGCGTCGTAGTCGAGTGCGCCGAGCGCCACCGGACTCAAGCGCCGCGTGTCGGGGTTCATCGTGGTGTCCCACAACTGTTCCGCGCTCATTTCGCCGAGGCCCTTGAAGCGGCTGATCGACCACTGCGTGTCGCGCACGCCGTCCTTGCGCAGCTTGTCGAGAATCGCTTCGAGTTCGCCTTCGTCCAGTGCGTAGAGCTTCTGCGCCGGCTTCTTGCCGCGCGCGGGCGCGTCGACCCGGAACAGCGGCGGACGCGCCACGCACACGTGTCCGCGTTCGATCAATTGCGGGAAATGCTTGAAGAACAGCGTGAGCAGCAGAACCTGAATGTGCGAGCCGTCGACGTCCGCGTCCGACAGAATGCAGATCTTGCCGTAGCGCAGGTTCGAGAGATCGACCTTGTCGTCCGGGCTGTGCGGATCGACGCCGATCGCCACCGAGATGTCGTGCACCTCATTGTTGGCGAACAGGCGGTCACGCTCGGTTTCCCACGTGTTCAGCACCTTGCCGCGCAGCGGCAGGATGGCCTGATATTCCTTGTCGCGGCCCATCTTCGCGGAGCCGCCCGCCGAATCGCCCTCGACGAGGAACAATTCGTTGCGGCCGATTTCCGTCGATTCGCAATCGGTCAGCTTGCCCGGCAACACCGCGACGCCCGAGCTCTTGCGCTTCTCGACCTTTTGCCCGGCACGCGTGCGCGCCTGCGCCTGCTTGATGACGAGGTCGGCGAGTTTCTTGCCGAGCTCGACATGCTGATTCAGCCACAATTCCAGCGCCGGCCGCGCGAACGACGACACCAGCTTGACCGCGTCGCGGCTATTCAGCCGTTCCTTGATCTGCCCTTGGAATTGCGGATCGAGCACCTTCGCCGACAGCACGAACGAGACGCGCGCGAACACGTCTTCCGCCAGAAGTTTGACGCCCTTCGGCTGCAGGTTATGCAGCTCGACGAAGCTCTTCACAGCTTGATATAGACCGTCGCGCAAGCCGGACTCATGCGTGCCGCCCGCGGGCGTCGGAATCAGGTTCACATACGACTCGCGCATGAGCGTGCCCTCCTCGCTCCACGCGACGACCCACGCCGCGCCCTCGCCTTCGGCAAAGGTCTCTTCGCTCGCGCGCGAGTTTTCGGCGTAGCGCTCGCCCTCGAACAGCGGAATCAGCAGATCGCTGCCGTTCATGCCTTCGAGCAGATAACCGCGCAGACCGTCTTCGTATTTCCAGGTTTGCTGTTCGCCGGTTTTCTCGTTGATCAGCGTGACTTCGACGCCCGGCAGCAACACCGCTTTCGAGCGCAGCAGACGTTGCAGTTCGCCTAGCGGCAGGTTCGGCGAATCGAAGTATTTCGGATTGGCCCACGCGGTGACGCGCGTGCCGGATTTCTTGTCGCCCTTCGCGGCGGGCCGCACTTCGAGTTCCTTGGCGACGTCGCCATTGGCGAAACTCAGTTCGGCGATCTTGCCGTCGCGCCACACGGTGACGTCGAGGCGCGTGGACAGCGCGTTGGTGACGGACACGCCGACGCCGTGCAAGCCGCCCGAGAACGTGTACGCGCCGCCGGCGGCTTTATCGAACTTGCCGCCCGCGTGCAGGCGCGTGAACACGATTTCCACGACCGGCACGCCTTCTTCCGGATGCAGGCCGAACGGAATGCCGCGACCGTCGTCTTCGACGGAGACCGAATGGTCCGCGTGCAGCGTCACGGTGATTTGCCGGCCGTAGCCGCCAAGGGCCTCGTCCGACGCGTTGTCGATGACTTCCTGAATGATGTGCAGCGGATTCTCGGTGCGGGTGTACATCCCGGGCCGTTGCTTGACCGGCTCCAGACCCTTCAACACCTTGATCGACGCTTCGCTATACGCGGCGTTTGGCTTTTTCGTAGACATGGTTGACTCGGATGCGTCGGTTCATCGTTGTCCACAGGTCCTGTTCACAGGTCTGTGGACAATGCGTTGAGTTTTCAAAAAAAGCGAAACGAAACAACGGGGTTAGGTGGGGTGCCCGCAGTGCGGGCAAGCTGTTTTGTCGCGTGGCTTCCCGTCAGCGCGCTCGACGGCGGCTCGAAGCCTGCCCATCAATCGCGCCGCGCGGGGCAACATCGACGCTGATGCGAACGCCGGGGAAGCCTGTTCGCGGGGTATTTTACTGATTTCGACCCGGGCGGCAATTCACGACGCGAAGGATTGGCCGTCCGGATAAGGGACGGCGGTGGCGCGGCCGGTTCCGGCGCCACGCACACGCCTCATTTGCGCCGGTTTTCCAGTTCGTCCCAGCGTTCCAGCGCGAGCAGCAGTTCTTCGTCGATCGCGGCATAGCGCTCCGTCAAACGCGTGCCTTCCTGCGCGTCTTTGGCGAACACCGAGCCGTCTTCGAGTTGCGCGCCAATCGCTTTCTGCTCGGCTTCGAGCGCGCCGATCTTTTCCGGCAGCGCCTCCAGTTCACGCTGTTCCTTGAACGACAGCTTCGCGGCGCGTTGCGTGTTGCGGCCCGCCGCACTGTCTTTGGCCGCTGCGGTCTCTTTGCCCGCGTCCTTGCCGGCTTCTTTCTGCGCGTCCAGCGCCATTTGCTGCGAACGGTCGCGCTGGATCTGCCAATCGGTAAAGCCGCCGACATACTCGCGCCACTTGCCGCCGCCTTCGGACGCGATCACCGAGGTCGCGACGTTGTCGAGGAACGCGCGATCGTGGCTGACCAGCAGCACCGTGCCGTCGTATTCCGTGAGCAGTTCTTCGAGCAGTTCGAGCGTGGGAATGTCGAGGTCGTTGGTCGGCTCGTCGAGCACCAGTACATTGGCCGGACGTGCGAACAGACGCGCCAGCAGCAGGCGGTTACGCTCGCCACCCGAGAGCGACTTGACCGGCGAACGCGCGCGTTCCGGTGCGAACAGGAAGTCGCCGAGGTAGCTCATGACGTGCTTCTTCTGGCCGTTGACTTCGACCCATTCGCTGCCGGGGCTGATGGTGTCGGCGAGGCTCTTTTCCAGATCGAGCTGCGCGCGCATCTGGTCGAAATACGCGACCTGCAGATTCGTGCCGATGCGCACCGTGCCTTCGTCCGGCGCCAATTCGCCGAGGATCATCTTGAGCAGCGTGGTCTTGCCCGCGCCGTTCGGACCGACAAAGCCGATCTTGTCGCCGCGCATGACCGTGGCCGTGAAGTTGTCGACCACCGTGCGCGCGCCGTAGCGCTTGGTCACGTCGGTCAGTTCGGCGACTATCTTGCCGGACTTTTCACCTTGGCCGACGTCGAGCTTGACGTTGCCCAGCACGTTGCGGCGTTCCGCGCGCTCATTGCGCATCTCCACGAGCCGCGCGATCCGGCCGACGCTGCGCGTGCGGCGCGCCTCGACGCCTTTGCGGATCCACACTTCTTCCTGCGCGAGCAGCTTGTCGAACTTGGCGGCTTCCACTTGCTCGATTTCGAGCTGCTGCGCCTTGCGCGTCTGGTAAGCGCTGAAATTGCCCGGATACGAAAGCAGACGCCCGCGATCCAGTTCGACGATGCGCGTGGCGACGCGATCGAGAAACGCGCGATCGTGGGTAATGAAGAGCAGGCCCGCGCGCAGCGAGACCAGCAGGTCTTCGAGCCAGCGGATGCCGTCGAAATCGAGGTGATTGGTCGGCTCGTCGAGCAGTAGGACGTCGGGCTGTACGACCAGCGCGCGCGCCAGCGCGACGCGCTTTTGCATGCCACCCGACAGCGAGCCCACGCGCGCCTCGCCGTTCAGGCCGATCTGTTGCAGCGTGGTAGCCACGCGCGTGCTCCAGTTCCAGGCGTCCGAATGGTCCAGCGACGATTGCAGCGTGTTCATGCGCGACATCAGCGCGTCGTGCTCCGCGCCCTCCGGCTCGTCGGCGAGCTGGTTGGCGACCGCGTCGTATTCGTCCAGCAGCGCGCGGGCGTGCGTGAGGCCGGCGGCGACCGCTTCGAACACCGTGTCGTCCGTGTCGAACTCCGGCTCCTGCGGCACGTAGACCGAAGTCAGGCCCTGCTGACGCGTGACGAGGCCGTCGTCAGGCTTGCTCAGATCGGCAACGATCTTCAGCAGCGACGACTTGCCCGCGCCGTTGCGGCCGATCAGGCCGACGCGTTCGCCCGCTTCGAGAGAGAAATCCGCGTGATCGAGCAACGCGACGTGACCGAACGCCAGTTGGGCCCCGGTAATGGTGTAAAGCGACATGGAGATTTGGAGAAGACAGCGATGAGTCGGAACTGCCCATTGTACCGGGCGCACGGGCGGGTGCCTGTATGCCGGAAGAGATAGATCGAACGGCCGGCTTGCGGGCCGCGAACAGGCCCGCCGCGCGTGGTGAGGAAGCCAGAGCGAGTTGGCACGCGCCCGGCTGTCTCGTGCGGCGGGTTACTTCACGTGCACGGTGATGGTTTTGCTCATTTCCGGACCGTACGAACGGTGCGCGCCGTCGCCGAATTGCAGCGTCAGTGTGTGGTCGCCAGGCGGCAGCGTCAGATCGGTTTCGGTCTGGCCCTTGCCGAAGTGCAGAGACTTGTCGTTCGCGGGAATGACCTCGCCCTTGGGCACCGGCTTGCCGTCCACCAGCAGATGATGATGGCCCGTGCCTTCGGTCATCGTGCCAGCCGGCGCGATCTTCATGCCGTCGAGGCCGAACACCACGTGGACTGGGTTGCTGACGGTGGCACCGTCCGCCGGCTGCACGAACGACACGCTTGCGGCCTGGGCCGCGCCGGATACGGCGAGCAATCCGGCCAATGCCGCACCGACCAACCATTTGTTTTTGAACATCGTTTTTCTCCTTTTTGGGAAACGAGAGTCTGCGCGGGCCATGCCCGCGATGACGGCGCCTCATTGGGCCTGAGGCCGATCGTCGCAGTCGAAGCCCGGCGCCCCGGCGCGCCGGTCCAAAGATCAGCTGCGGATCAGAGCATACACGCTGTGTGTGACGCGGTCCGGCAAGTGGGTACGGAGTTTGTCACCGGCGCTTTACGGCGTCGCCGCATCGGCAGTTTTCTGTGGGATTGACAAATTCCGGTAATATTGCGGGTCGCCGCCGTGCCCAAAAAAGGGGCAGACTGAGCGGATTTTGCATTGAACTAGAGAAAGAGTGCGTCGTGAGCGAAGTAATTGAAGTGACTGAATATAAGAGCTGGGTCTGCCTGATTTGCGGCTGGATCTACAACGAGGAAGAAGGCTTGCCCGAGGAAGGCATCGCACCGGGCACGCGCTTCGCCGCAATTCCCGAAGACTGGCGCTGCCCGCTGTGCGACGTGGGCAAGGCCGAGTTCGCGGTGGTGGAGTTCTGAGGCGAATTCGGCGGATCGCTGGTGCGCTGCGTTAGTTCGTTGCGCGTATCGGCAGTTTTATGCGGCCCAGCAGGCGTTGACTGCTGGGCCGTTTGCTTTTTGGGGCGGCTTTGTCGGGGCTATCTGAAGAAATAGCCAAAACTCCCCTTCTTTGAGCACCAGTCGATCGACTTCCCCAACGCGCCGTGACTGTTCTGCCAGTCAAGCATGCCGGATCGACAACCCGCCCAGCGGCCAACATTTGTCCGGTCGCGCCAGGCATCATCCCGAAACCTGGGCCTATTCCGCCATCGCCCGGCTCTGCGCGGCGCGGCGCACATTGCGCTGCGCATCGTCCCCGTAAAACACACGACTAGGTGACGACGCAGTACGGGTTTCGGCCCGGCGCGCGTCCCCATAAAAAATCAAGTCGAAAAACAAACGGGGAGTAACACATGACAACGACACGGAGACACGGCATCGCGCTCGCGATGCTGCTTGCGGCAAGTACTGCGGCGCACGCCGGGGTGGACTGCGATGGCGGGCGCGGCGGCTACCGCTTCCAAACATCGGATGGCTGGTTTCAAAGCGACAAGCTGAAACATTTCGCGGTCTCCGCACCTTTCGGCGCGCTCGGTGCTTACCTGACGCGCGACACCGAGCACCCGGTCATTTACGGCACACTCATCGGCACGATACCTGGCTTGATCAAGGAAGGCATCGATGGCACCTGCCGTAGCAGCGGCTTTTCCTATAAGGACCTGGCCGCGGATATAGCGGGTGCGTTGTCGGGGGCATTGCTGACTCACTGGGCTATCAGTCTCAGTCGCGATACGCGGGGGCATACTGTCGCGATCTCGTATCGGGGTCGCTTTTGAGGGGGATGGGTTCGTGATCGGTGCGTGGTCAGGATCTGGAAGTGACTTGAGTACGCGGATCAGCGATCCGTGACGTGCTGCTGGCTTTCTTTCCGTCTTGTCCAAATCTGACGACGCGCAGCGTCGTCAGATTTGCTGCTTCGTTAGTTTCGGATACATCGTGCGGGCGCTGCGGATTGTCGTCTGCATCGATTTGATGGCGACGTGTAGAGCGGACTCGGTGGGGCCTCGCGGCACTTTTATCGTGAGTGGGCCGACGTCGATGGCGGTACCGTCAACGGCGGCCCGATCGCTGTCGATTTCGACCTCCCTCATCGGCGTCCGGGCCTTTGCGGCATCTCTGGTTTTAATCGCTTTTTGTTATACTCTGCGCTCGCTCGCATACTCGGGCACGGCAGAGACTGCTGTAAACTGGGTCCACGGGCTGTCGCGGCGCTTCTTTTAGGAAGAAGCAGAAAGGCCGGAAACGCCCACGGGTCAGACTGAAGTTGATAGCAGCGAATACTCAGTCGTCCCATCGCAAATATCCATCTCCCTGTAGTTCAATGGATAGAACAAGTGCCTCCTAAGCGCTAGATACAGGTTCGATTCCTGTCAGGGGGACCAGGAACTCGGCGGCAACTCGGCCGAAACCCTTTCCCAGCAAGCCCTTCAAGGTCCAATTGGTGCCTGTGACTGTACCAACGGGTGCGCCGGCGAGGAGCAGCCACTTGCAGCAAAGCCGGCGCATAGACGCGTCAAGCCCATGAAATGCTCGGCATGCAAAACGCAGTTCAATATCCCATCAACGAATCACAAAATGCGCCCTAGCACCGCACACCACGCACATCATCGACCAAAGGCACAACAGCTAGCGTCAGCAGAACAATAGCGAGCGGCACACTCGCTATAAATCCGAGATATTTAAACCCGACGGCCCCCGCCACCCCCCCGGCAATAAACGAAAGCAGCAGCGAGCCAAGCAGCGCGAGTTTCTGCTTATCCGCCCTGACGGCCCCTTCCCCGGCAATCGACGGTGAATTCCAGTAGAGCATCTTGCCCAGTTCGATACCGACATCCGTTACCAGGCCGGTAACGTGAGTCGTACGAATCTCCGATCGCGAAATCTTCGTGATCATCGCATTCTGCAAACCCATGACAAAGCACAGGACGCAGACGGTGGCAGGCACGAAAAGAACCCGATGGTGTTCAAGGTTCGAGCCGAGCAGCCCGAAGCACAGCAGCAGAATGGCTTCAATCGCGAGCGGTGTCGCGTAGATGCTGCGCAGATTCCGCCGGCGACCCCAATTGATCAGGATAGCAGACGCAGCCGCGCCAACAAGGAACGAAAAAAGCGAACTGAGCCCCGAAACGAAGAGGCCCGCCTCGCCAAGCACGGCATTATCAGCCAGCGACGAGACGATCCCGGACATGTGCGAAGTGTACTGGCCAACGGCCAGAAATCCGCCCGCATTAGCCGCCCCGGCGACAAACGCCAGTGAACGCCCCAAACGACGGTTCGTCACGTCGGTACGTTCCGGCGCCGTAAATCCACGAAGATAATTGATGGGCATTCTGAGCGCTCACTTGTGCCGCTTGTGCGTACCGTCCGTCGGACGGCCTGGCGCCAAAGATCGTAGCACGCGCGAGAATGGCATCATGCATGGCATTCCGCTGCCGGCCCGGCCACCGCTTCTATAAGGAAGCAATGACTCTTGAATGTCCCTAGGCACGACGCGCCGCACCGCGCCATCCCCTTCAAACGCGCGGCGCTTCCGTGCGAACGGCCCCAACGCCCGCATCACAACCAGATGAAATAGCCGAGTTCCCCGAGAGCATGCAGTCGATGAACGTCTGCGCTCGCTTCTCGGCATATCTGAACGCATCTTGCTCAGACATAAATTCGAGTTGCTCTGGAAAACTCGCAACCTTCTGTGCGGGCTGACTGGACGAACTGATAGTCCAGGACACCTTGTACCGGCGTCCGACATTGTGCAAACACAACGTCTTCCCGGTCGTGACCTGAACGTCGATCCCGAACCCGCGATATGGTGCATAGGATTGGCAAGCCATGATCACTCTCCTGACGCGACGGTCCGCGTATGCGGTGACGATCGCGCAACCGCCATGCCCCGGGACGAAACGCCAGGGAAAACACCATTCCCGCTCGGAGACGCCGCGCGAAAAAAACTGAGCAAAAAAAAGCCGCAGCAATGCTGCGGCTAAAACACACACACCGCGCCCGGGGCGCTGATGCGAATCGTTATCTTACAGATACCTGTCGCCAAATATAACCAGGGATTTCGTATGAGGGTTGCGGCCGGCCGGCCATACGGCCGCACCATTTCGCTCCGCGCGGGCGCGTGCACATCAGTGATAAAGGCCGTGATCCGCTACTGCTCGATATACATGCGCCACTCCGGAAACTGCTCGAAAAAGCTTTGGCTCACGTAGATCTGATACAAGACCGGCAAGCTACTGTCGGTCGCAGAGCCAGGCTCGCTTAATACAGTCAGTCCGGGATCGACCCCGGAGACGCTCGCCCACGCAGTGAGATCGTCCGGCAGGTCGGCGGCTTCCTCGCGCGGCACACGCAATTTGATCGGTTTCATTGCAACTCCGACAAATGGTGAAGGGTGTCTACGGAAATATCATACAAAGAAGCGATGTACTGGTGCCAGCAATCTCGAGAGAGAACACTCTGCATCGATCGCGCGACGGCAATGAGCCATAGAAAATCGGCAACCAGGCCCGAACCCACACGCACATTCAATACGATATGTCGCGACCTTTCGAGCCGAGCCCTCGAAGCCTGGTCACCGCGGCGCGCAACGGCGCCGTGATTCGCCAGGATGTCGACGACTGGAGCGCGCTGATCGTCGAAGTCCTCGATGCAATCTCTTCCTGCATCGCGACAACCTTTTCCTGCATGGCTGCAACCGTCTCCTGCATTGTCACAACCTGCTCCTGCGTCGTCGCAACCTTCTGCCGCGCTTCCTCAAGCGCCGCTTCGGCCTCAGCGAGACGCTCCGCTGTCTCGATCGCGCGCGCTGCCAGCTCGGCATCCACCGGGGCGCTGTAGAACTCCTCGGTCGTAAGTTCCACGCGAGGCGGTTCCTTGCGAAGCACAATGATCATCTCTCCGCCGGTTTCGCCGAGCGCCGGCACAAAATCGACGAGGTTGAATTCGAGGAAACCCATCATCAGGATCGGCTTCAGGACTTTGGACACGATCGTGCCGCTCTCGAAAACGTGGCTGTGAATACCGACATGCGGAGGTGCCTCCAGCTTGTGCCGGATACGGTTCATATCGAGCTTATCGGCCACGTCCATTGGCTTGTTGACGAATGCTTCGTCGTAATAGATCTCGCATTCGATTTGATGTTCGCGCGGAATGTCCTCGACACCGGCGACATACTCGGCCACGAAATGACTTAGCGCCGTGTCCGGTCTATATTTGTCGAAACTGAACTTCTTGTCGGGCAGGGCTAAAAACAGCACTCCGCCGGGCCGCATCATGTCGCATAGATCGGCTAGCCATTGAATCATGTTAGGCGCGTGCTCCATCACATGATTCGCGATAACGTAGTCGAACTTATCGCTGATGTACTCGCCATACCGATTCGAATGCACCACGTAGTCGATTTCGGGTATGTCGACGATCATGTCCGGGTGCGTGCATTCGCGAACCAGTTGCTCCCTGTCTTTCCAGTCCAGATATCGCACGTCCGCTTCCGACTTGAAGACGGTCGGCTGATCATACGGTCCTATCTCGAGGCCGATTCCCGATAGATCGGTATGTTTCAGTAGATGCCCGCGGCGCAGCGTCGTAACCAGATTCATGAACTACCTCTCGGCGTTAGAACAGGCAACAGTGCAACTTAGCACGTCTTACACGACCGTCGATGCAATCAACTCGCTGCTGACTTCATTTCTTGCCGCAGCGGCGATTCACGCCATCGTCAAGTTTCGCCGTCACGCAAATCGCAATTGCATCGCCCGTCTCTCGACGGCAAATCAGGGACTAATGTGAGCGCCATTGATATGGCCACGGACTGCTGCCGTGAGGACCTTTGCAATAATGAGCGCCGCAGCTAACGGCGTAAGTGGGTAACCCAACGCCTGCAACGAAATGTCGAGCCGGTCTCGCTACCCGCGCGGAAATCTTTGCTCCGTCGCACAGCGATGGGTGTAAAAACGGAAGCCAGAGAGGCGCCGCGAAATCCACGCAGAAGAACGCGCGGCGGGTCCAGGCTAAACGACGGCCGGCCGACGAAACTCGCCGCCCAGCCGCATAAATCGATTACGACGGACGCTTAGGAATATCGAGTCCCTTCGCCACGGCCGGACGCGCGACGAACGCGGCCAACACGCGCGTCACGTTCGGGAAGTCCTGAATGCCGACGAGATCGCCCGCTTCATAGAAACCGATCAGATTACGCACCCAGGGAAACGTGGCGATATCGGCGATCGAGTACGCGTCGCCCAGAATCCAGTCACGTCCTTCGAGTTGCCGATCCAATACGCCGAGCAAGCGCTTCGCTTCGCCGATATAGCGATCGCGCGGACGCTTGTCTTCATACTCCTTGCCGGCGAACTTGTGAAAGAAGCCGACCTGGCCGAACATCGGCCCGATGCCGCCCATCTGGAACATGACCCACTGGATCGCTTCATAGCGGCCGGCGGCATCCTGCGGAATCAACTGGCCGCTCTTGTCCGCGAGATAAAGCAGGATCGCGCCGGATTCGAACAGCGGCAACGGCTTGCCGTCAGGCCCGTTCGGGTCGATGATCGCCGGAATCTTGTTGTTCGGATTGAGCGACATGAACTCCGGCGACACCTGATCGTTGGTATCGAAGCGCACGAGATGCGGCTCGTACGGCAAGCCCGTTTCTTCGAGCATGATCGACACCTTCACGCCATTGGGCGTGGGCAGCGAGTAGAGCTGAATCCGGTCCGGATGCTCGGCAGGCCATTTCTTCGTGATCGGAAAAGCGGATAGTTCGGTCATGTGGCGGTGTAACCCTTGTGCGAATGTGGCGGCTTGAAAAGAGAATCGGGCCTCGGCAGCCGGCCGGACGACCGGCGGCGAAGCGCCAACGCAAGATCGCCAAATATAAACCGACTCGGCGCAACGCGTGCGCGCGTGGCCCAACGCTCATATCGACACGCAAGGTTTTACAGTCCACCCCTAACCGGCCGCTCGCGCACGCCAAACGTGCACGCTAACCGGCACTCACCACAAATCCTTGGTCGCCGTACCGGCGCGCAAGTTATAACCTTCGCGCCACAAGGAGGCGCCGACGCTCAGCAGCAGCGTCTTCTGCTCGCCGTCGAGCAGGTCCCAAGCCGCCGCCAGCCAACTGGCGAAGCTCGCGCAAGTCTGCTCCAGGTCGACAGGCGTTTTGCCCTCGAGGTATTGCCGTTCGAACATCGAAAGAATTTTTTCGGGTGTCATGGGCGCCGTCTCCGCATTGGATGCGCCAAGTCTAAAGGCGGCGCACCGCATGCGGAATGCTCCCGACGCCAACCCCGGGTTACTCCCAGGCAATATCCGCCATCGGTCGAAAAAATGCGCTGTACGACGCAAAAGCGTCGGCAAAAGGAAAAGGCGCCGTAGCGCCTTCTCCGTCGGCCCTGTCGCAAGCCAGATTACGGCGCGTTGCGCTTGGCGTTGTCCTTGGCGTCTTCCTTAGCGTCGCCATAGGCCTTCTGCACCTTGCCCGCGCCTTGTTGCAGGTCGCCCTTGATTTCCTTACCCGGGTTGTCCGTGGCCTTGCCGACCGCTTCGTTGACCTTGCCCTTGACTTGCTCGGCCACGCCCTTCACCTGGTCCTTGTTCATTTTCGGCTCCACTATTTGGAATGCCGGCGCGACATTACGCCAGTATCCAGACTGAGCAACGGGTGTGCCCGTGCCTGCGCGCCGCCAGGTTTTCTCTCGCACGCACCGCGAAAAAATATTTTCAACTAGGCCTAAAGTCCCGCCACAGCCTGCCGTAAAGGTGCCAAGGAGAAGCCATGGACCTCACACCCATCACGCTTTCGGGATCATCTCAAGCCGCACTGGTCGATCGCGACATTGCGCACATTGCGCGTGTGATGCGACCGTCTTTACACGGCGACCTGGGCGGCCCGATCCTGCCGGCCGGATATTGGCGCAAGCGTCTCTACCAGTTGCTCGACGCCGGCAGCTTGTCCCACGCGCAACTGTGCACGGTCGACAGCCTCCTACTCCAGCTCGATCAATACGAAGCCGAACCTCAACTGGCGTGGGACGCATTGGCGCCAGCCACTGCCGCGTTGTTCCCGCCGCCCTACCCGGCCAGCGCCAGCCACCCGGCCTGACACGCCGGGAGCCTGAACCCAGCTCTTTCCGGGCCGGCGGCATTCCGTACACGCGAGTTAAAAAAAGGCCGCGAACCAAAGTCGCGGCCTCAACACGTCGCAACGCGGGGATTCGCGTCACGCCACAAGCGTACACGCGCAACTGTGACAGCCACGTTTAGCCGCGCATTTGCTCTGTGCCGGCGTTCCCGACCCGGAAATTTTCTGCCCAAGCGACGCAAAAAATAGGGAAATGGGACGACCTTAGGTCATAATGTCCGCAAAAATTCCCAGCAAGGACACCCGTGACCCTCGCCGCACCGCTCGCACTGCTCAAGCAAGCGCGCGCCCGCTTCACTCAACGCGAAATCGCCGCGCATGTCGGCAAGGACATCAAGACGGTACGTCGCTGGGAAAAAGGCGAAACGCAGTGCCCGGCGATGCTGGAACCGGCCTTGCGCGATCTGCTGCAAAACCGCGCGCGGAGCCGCGGCAGCGTGGGCGGCGACGCCCAGTTCCGCTTTATCGATCTGTTTGCCGGCATCGGCGGGATTCGCATGGGCTTCGAAGCGCACGGCGGCGACTGCGTCTTTACGAGCGAGTGGAACGACTTTTCAACCAAGACCTATCGCGAGAATTATCCCGGCGGCGGTGAGCATGCGTTGATCGGCGACATCGTCTCGTTTCCGGCTGAAGACGTGCCGAGCCACGACGTTCTGCTGGGAGGCTTTCCGTGCCAGCCGTTTTCGATCGCCGGCGTGAGCAAGAAGAATGCGCTGGGCCGGCCGCACGGGTTCGAATGCACGACCCAAGGCACGCTCTTTTTCGACGTCGCGCGAATCATTGCCGCTAAACGCCCCGCCGCGTTCCTGTTGGAAAACGTGAAGAATCTGCTCTCGCACGACAAAGGCCGCACCTTCGACGTGATCCTGCAAACCTTGCGCGACGAACTTGGTTACGAAGTGCACTATCGCGTAGTCGACGGCCAGCATTTCACGCCGCAGCATCGGGAGCGGATCATCATCGTCGGCTTTCGCGGCAAGACTGCGTTCTCGTGGGACGACCTGCGCCTGCCGCAAGACGGCCCGCGTCTCGGCTCGATCCTGCATCGCACGGACGGCAGCGAGCCGGTGCTGCCGTGGGACCACGACCGTTTCTTCGATCACGCCGGCCGACGCGTGCAGCCCAAGTACACACTCACGCCGAATCTCTGGACTTACCTGCAGAACTACGCGGAGAAACATCGCGCGGCGGGCAACGGCTTCGGCTTCGGCATGGCTTATCCGACCAGCGTGACGCGCACGTTGTCGGCGCGTTACCACAAAGACGGCTCCGAGATTCTCGTCTATCAAGGCGAGTCACTGCGTCCACGCCGCCTCACGCCGCGTGAATGCGCGCGGCTGATGGGCTTTCCCGATACCTTCCGAATCCCGGTGAGCGACACGCAGGCCTACCGGCAGTTCGGCAACAGCGTCGTGATGCCGGTGATGCGCGAAGTGGCGCGCATCATGCTGCCGCATGTGCAAGCCCTGCTCGCCGAGGAGACTCGCCATGGTTCGAAGCAAACGCTCTCGCTCTACGCGTAAGCGGCCGGTCGGCGTGGATAGCCGGCGCATCGACACGTTCTTCAAGCGCTAGAAGAGATGGTCGATATCGTCGATAGCGCAACCCGCAGCCGGATGATGTCCGGCATTCGCGGCCGCAACACCAAACCGGAAATTCTGATCCGCAGCCTGCTGCATCGACAGGGCTTTCGCTTCCGGCTGGATGCGCGCGATCTGCCGGGACGCCCGGACATTGTCTTACCGCGTTACCGCGCCGTGGTGCTGGTGCACGGCTGCTTCTGGCACGGCCACGACTGTCGTCTTTTCAAATGGCCGCAAACGCGGCCGGAATTCTGGCGCGACAAGATCGGCCGCAATCGCAGCAACGATGACAAGGTTTGCGCGGCGTTGCTCGCCGGCGGCTGGCGCGTCGCGATGATATGGGAATGCGCATTGCGTGGCGCCAATCGCGATATCGAAGGTGTCTTGCAGCGGCTCGTCGAGTGGTTGAAGAGCGACGCGCCGAGCTTCGAGGAACGCGGCTGAAAGCCGCCTGTAGTCCGCCCGGCTCTCACGAATTCGAAGGCCGCTGGTGATACACTCGATTGGCTAACTCGGGGTACTTCCGCACGGCGCCCTGCCCTGCAAACCGGTTGCAAAACCGCACGCCCCGACCATCCCAGAACCACTCAAGAAGGGAGGCACATCATGGCAGATTTCCGTCTCTGGTCCGACGAATTTCCCACCAACGGCTTCATGCCGAAAGCCCACGAATATCACGACAAGGCCTTTGGCGTAGACGGCGAGAACATCTCTCCCGCGTTGCAGTGGGAAGCGCCGCCACCCGACACGCAAAGCTTCGCGCTCACCGTTCACGATCCCGACGCGCCCACCGGCAGCGGCTTCTGGCACTGGGTCGTGGTGAACATTCCGGGTGACGCCCGCTCGCTGCCGCGCAACGCCGGCAAGGCGGACGGCTCGCTGCTGCCGCAAGGCGCGCTGCAAGTGCGCAACGACTACGGCACGGTCGGCTTCGGCGGCACCGCGCCGCCGCGCGGCGACAAGGCGCATCGCTACATCTTCCGTCTGCATGCGTTGCGGGTGCCGAGTCTGCCGATCAACGCGGACACCACCAACGCGGTGGCGCGCTTCATGACGCATCTGAACGAACTCGACTCGACCACTCACACCGGCCTGTACGAACTCAAATAACGCGGAAGACGCGCTGGCCGGCGCGCTCAGACGGCGCCGGCCAGCTCCTCGACGACGGCACGCGACGCGCGCGAGCGGCGAACCGCCCCACTACAACTCGAACAATCGATGCACGCACAACCACCGCGCAAGAACCGCGCCGACGGCACCATCGCCGCCGAAGCGGCCGACACACTCGCCCCCGATCCATCGCTGCGCGACGACACCGAACAAGGCCTGCCGATTCCGCAGCGCTACTGGGCGATGCTGGTTATCGCGCTATCCCTCACGCTCGCGGTACTCGACAGCGCGATTGCCAACGTGGCGCTGCCCACTATCGCGCGCAACCTGCACGCGAGCGCGGCCGGCTCGATCTGGGTCGTCAACGCCTATCAGCTGGCGATCACCATCTCGCTGTTGCCGCTCGCCTCGCTCGGCGACCGCATCGGCTACCGGCGTATCTATCTGGCGGGGCTGATTCTGTTCACGGTGGCGTCGTTCGGTTGCGCGTTGTCGACTTCGCTGCCAACCCTCGCGCTGGCTCGCGTGATTCAGGGGTTCGGCGCAGCAGGCATCATGAGCGTGAATACGGCGCTGGTACGCATGATCTATCCGCCCGCGCAGCTCGGGCGCGGCGTCTCGATCAACGCGATGGTGGTCGCGGTGTCGTCGGCGGTCGGGCCGACTGTCGCTTCCGGCGTGCTCGCGGTCGCCTCGTGGCCATGGCTGTTCGCCATCAACGTGCCGATCGGCATCGCGGCTATCGTCGGCGGCTTCAAGGCGCTGCCGATGAACCCCGGCCACGAATCGCCCTACGACTATCCGAGCGCGGTGATGAATGCGTTCGTCTTCGGCCTGCTGATCTTTGCCGTCGACGGCCTCGGCCACGGCGAGGGATTCGGCTACGTCGCGCTGGAAGCGCTCGGCGCGCTCGTGATCGGCTATTTCTTCGTGCGCCGTCAATTGACGCAGCCCGCTCCGTTGCTGCCGATCGATTTGCTCAGGATTCCCATCTTTGCGCTCTCGATCGGCACCTCGGTCTGCTCGTTCTGCGCGCAGATGCTCGCTTTCGTGTCGCTGCCCTTTCTGCTGCAGGAAACGCTGGGCTTATCGCAGGTAGAGACCGGGCTGCTCATGACGCCTTGGCCTGCCGTCATCATCGTCGCGGCGCCGATTGCCGGCGTGCTGTCGGACAAGGTGTCGTCGGGATGGCTGGGCGGCGTCGGTCTCGCCGCGATGACGGCCGGGTTGTTGCTGCTCGCCACGCTCGGCGCGCATCCGGACGCCATGCAGATCGCGTGGCGCATGGCCTTATGCGGTGCGGGCTTCGGCATCTTCCAGTCGCCGAACAATCGCACCATGCTGTCCGCGGCGCCGCGCGAGCGCAGCGGCGGCGCGAGCGGCATGCTCGGCACCGCTCGCCTGACCGGCCAGACGCTCGGCGCGGCGCTGGTCGCGCTGATCTTCGGCATCGCGCCGCAACATGGACCGACCGTCGCGCTCTACGTGGCCGCGTGCTTCTCGGCGCTCGCCGCGGTGATCAGCACGATGCGCGTCACGCAACGAGCCAACGTGCAACCGGCCTGAGTTCCCGCAAGAGATTTTTTCCGCCGCTCCAATATGCCGACACAAAAAGGGCGTGGCTCGCGTCGTGCGAGCCACGCCCTTCTCTCCTAATTTCCACAACCGCCAATCAGACGACGTGACCAGCACGCGCGGCTGCAAAGCCAGCCGCTCGACCGTCAATCCCGCAACGACGACGCGGTCACGTCAGCGAGCTTTACCGCTTTGGCCGTCACCGAAGATGCCGTCGCGACGTTGCGCAGATCCGCGAGGAAGGTATCGCGCCAGACGGACAGATTGTTCTCGCGCATCGGCGCCATCATGTCGGCATGGCGCGCCTGACGCTCGGCTAGCGGCATCGACAGTGCGCGTTCCAGCGCCTCAGCCATCTGCGACAGATCGAACGGATTGACGACCAGCGCGCCGGGCAGTTGCTCGGCGGCGCCGGCGAATTGCGACAGCACCAGCACGCCCGGATCAGCCGGATCCTGCGAAGCGACATATTCCTTCGCGACGAGATTCATGCCGTCGCGCAGCGGCGTCACATAGCCGACCTGCGATTGACGGAACAGCGCCATCAGCAGATTGCGCTCGTATTTGCGGTTCAGGTACTGGATCGGCGTCCAGTCGAGTTGCGCGAACCGGCCGTTGATGCGGCCCGCTTCGCCCTCGAGCGTCTGACGAATCCTCTGGTAGGTCGACACGTCCGCGCGCGTCGGCGGCGCGATCTGCACCAGCGACACGCGCCCGTGCCAACCCGGCGCGTTCAGCAGCAGCCGCTCGAACGCCTGGAAGCGCTCCACCAGACCCTTCGAATAGTCGAGGCGGTCCACGCTCATGATCAGCTTGCGTCCGCGCATGCCGTCGCGCAGGCTACGCACTGGCTTGCGGTCGGTGAACTGCTCGGCGGCTTTGGCGATCGCGTCCGGATAGATCCCGATCGGATACGCGCCCACTTTCAGGAAGCGGTTATACGCGTGCACCATGCCGTCTTCGCTCGAGGTGCCGTGCTGGCCGCGCTCGATAAAGTCGACGAACGACTGGCGATCCGCATCAGTCTGGAAGCCGATCACGTCATAGCTGCACATGGCCTTGACCAGTTCTTCGTGCGGCGGAATCGTGCGCAGCACTTCCGGCACCGGAAACGGAATGTGCAGGAAGAAACCGATCGGATTTTTCACGCCCAGTTCGCGCAGGCAGCGTGCGAACGGCAGCAGGTGATAATCGTGAACCCAGATGATGTCGTCGGGCTTGAGCAGCGCCTTGAGCTGCTTCGCCAGCGTTGCGTTGACGCGCTGATAGCCCGCGTATTCCTGCCGGTCGTAGCGCGACAGGTCGTTGCGATAGTGGAACGTCGGCCACAGCGTCGCATTGGAAAATCCGCGGTAGTACTGGTCGTAATCGCGCTTGGTGAGGCCCACCGTCGCGTACGTCACGTTGCCTTGTTTTTCTATCACCGGAGCGCTCGGCTCGCTCACCGTCTCGCCGCTCCAGCCGAACCACACCCCGCCGCTTTCCTTCAGCGCGTCCAGCACGCCGATGGCGAGGCCGCCCGCTGCGGGACGGCCTTCCTGCGTCGGCGCGACACGATTCGATACCACGATCAGTCTGCTCATTGGTGCTCCACCTAGTTCAGTTGTTTCGTTGCATACGGCTATGTGTCGAAAAGATGCATGCAAGTCGCGTGCCGTTTTTAGAGATGCCGGAAATAAAAATGTATGTAAATGTGACGAACGAGCAGAAACACGCGGCGCCACCTCACCGCGAAGAAGTTTTTTCTGCTTTGTATGACAAAACCGGAAGGCCTCATGCCGGCCGTCATATCGGCTCAAGCATCCTGTTCCGAGCCGAGATCGCGCTGGTATTCCAGGCCTTCCTGGCGCACGCCGCCCTGGTTGTGCTCGCCGTCTGGCGGGGCATCGGGCGCGATGCGGTTCTGGCCCGCCGGGTCGTGCTGCTCCGGCGGGCTGTCTTTGCTGCCGCCCGGCCGGGAATCGCGCTTCGAATGGCGCGCTGAACGTCGCAGTGCTGGATGTCTCATGATCCACGCCTCCAGGGGAAGCCCGCCGCCGGTTCGCGGCACTCATACAGTCTAGGGGTCGCCACCGTAAATTGCCGGTAAAAGATGCGCCGGCTTTGTAACAAGTACATAAAATCACTGCGCCGCACTGTGGTGCAACGCCCAGCGAGCGTCAGAGTTAGATTTGTAGCGTCCGGAACGACTGGCGCTGATCGGCTTGCGGCGTTTGCGTGGGCTGCGGCGGCGGATCGCCGATGGGCGGAGCGACCGGCTCGATAGGTTCGATCGGCTGCGGACTCGGATCGGGACTCGGACCTGGAACGGGAATAGTGTCGGGCTCACCGGGACTCGGCGGCGCAATCGGAGGCGGTGACGGCGGCTCGATCGGCTCGGGACGGTGAGCGTGGATCGGCAGGGAAAGCGCGGGAGCGGCAGCGTAGTCCGGCATATTGTTATCCTCGTTTGCGTTTCATTGAATCGCAGCAAGGCCTGTGCCGTTACGGATGCGCCCCCGGCTGGATGGCGTCTATCTTGTGAGCGGTGTGGGCGCGTTAAGCGTCCGCGCCGCCCAGTGCGCGCGATTCGTCGGCGGCGTCGCCGTCTTCACGCGCGTCGTTGCCGTACTCGACGAGGCGGTTATACAGCGTCTTCAGGCTGATGCCGAGAATCTCGGCGGCTCGCGTCTTCACGCCGCCGCACTGCTCGAGCGTGGCGAGAATCAACTGACGGTCCGCTTCGGCGAGCGACGTGCCGAATGGAATCGTAATCGCCGTGCCGGCCGCGGGCTTCGACAGCGTGATCTGCAGCGGCACCGTTGCCGTGCTGTCCGAATCCGCACCCGACATGATGTGCGCGCGCTGCACGTAGTTCTTCAATTCGCGCACATTGCCCGGCCACGGGTAGGACATCAGCATGTCCTTCACGGCCGCGGGGAAATGCTTCTTCGTGCTGTGGCGCTCATTAAGTTCGTCGAGGAACGCCTGGGCCAGCAGCTCCACATCCTTGCCCCGCTCGCGCAACGGCGGCAGGCTAATCGGGAACACGTTCAAGCGGTGGTACAAGTCGAGCCGCAGCTTGCCTTCCAGCACGGCCTGCTCGGGATCGCGGTTGGTCGCCGCGATCAGACGCACGTCCGTTTCAATTTCCTTGGTCGTGCCAACCCGCATGAACATGCCGGTTTCCAGCACGCGCAACAGCTTGACCTGCAACTCGATCGGCATCTCGGTGATTTCGTCGAGGAACAGCGTGCCGCCGTTCGCGCGCTCGAAATAGCCCTTGTGCTGACGGTCCGCGCCGGTAAACGAACCGCGCTCGTGGCCGAACATTTCGGATTCGATCAGATTCGGCGAAATCGCGCCGCAATTCACCGCGAGAAACGCGTGCTTGCGACGCAAGCTGAGCTGGTGCAGCGTCTGCGCGGCGACTTCCTTGCCGGTGCCCGACTCGCCCACCAGCATGACCGAGGCCGCCGTAGGTGCAACGCGACCGATCTGGTCGTAGACCTCCTGCATGGCCGGCGAATTGCCGAGCATCAGGCCGAAGCGGCCCATGCGGCGCAACTCGCCGCGCAACGTGCCGATTTCCGCCTTCAGGTCGCCGGCGCGCGGCAGGCGCGAGAGGATCGCCTTCACGCGCTGCATGTTGATCGGCTTCACCAGGTAGTCGGTGGCGCCCATCTTCAGCGCGTTGACGGCCGACTCCACCGTGGCATGGCCGGTAATCACGATCACCTCCACGCCGGAGCGCGGATCGAGATCTTCGAACAGGTCGACCCCGCTGCCGTCCGGCAGCTTCAGGTCCGTAAAAACGACGTCCGGCATCTGCCGGACCAGTTGAATGCGCGCTTCGCGCAAATCGCCCGCGGTGGCGGTGGTCAGGCCATCTTCCCCGATGATGGCGGAAAGTGCCTCGCGGGTACCGGCATCGTCATCGACAATCAGTACATGTGGCATCGCGTCTCGAAAGCCTGCAAGCGTGGGTATGGGAAAACATGCAAACGCGCATGTTGAAATGCGTGCCGTCGACCTGCGCTTCGCCGTTGCCGCGGGCTCTAATGTGAGCACCCACCAACTCTGACCCAACGCGCCAAGCCGACGACTTGATTCAATCTTGCAACAATATGAGGGCAAACCCACCCGCCCCAACCGTCATTGTTGTTTATTTACCTATTATAAGGCTTTACGGAGACAAATTTGCAAGGCATACCGGGCGCCGCCCGTCACTGCGGCGAGCCGGCGATGCAGTGCGGACAAACTGCTCAACTACGCGGGAACGGCCATGCGCCGCCGTTGCCATTCGGGTAAGCGGAGCCGTTGGCGCCATGCGCGCTCGGACCCATGTCGCCGGCCGTGGTCGCCTGATTGGCGGTCGGCGCAGGCGGCGCCGCGACCGCGCCGCCCTCGTTTTCCCAACGGCCCAACTCGCGCGCCACGGGGATTTGCGCGGCGCGGTTGCGCCGCTGTACGTAGCGCACTGCCAGAAAGCCGCCGAGCGCCATCAGCGCGCCGAAGATGCCGATTTTGGGTCGTGCCATCGTGAACTCCTTGTCGTCATGAAGCGGATTGAGACCGGGATGCGGCTCAGCGCGTGGTCAGCACGCCGAGTACAAAGCCGACGCCCGCGGCGATGCCGATCGAACGCCACGGGTTCTGCCGCACGTAGCGTTCGGTATTGACGGTGGCGGCCCGATAACGCCGCTGCGCGTTCTCCTGCGCATCGCCAAGCGCCGACTGCAGGGTTTCGACATGCGTGCCGAGTTTGTCGCGCAGCACGCCGACGCCCTCGCCGGGCACATTGGCGGCCAGCCGCAACATTTCTTCCGAGTCCTTCAGCAGCACCCGCAGATCCTCGACAATCTTCTGGCCGCCGAGTGCAAGCTGTTGCGTGGTGTCAGTCATCATTCACTCCTGGTCTGAGTTCGGCGTTGCGCGTGCGTTCCGGCGAGTGCGCATAACGCTGCAAATTGGCGAGCGGCGATCGCTGCCCAAGCGCAACATATGCTATGCAATCGCGAGAAAAAGCACACGCGTGTCGGATGGAAGTTGCAAACGCCGTGCCCGGTAAATTTGCCTTCGACGCCGCAAGCAAACACCAAGCCAGGCACTTTCGACCGAACGTGCACTAATGTGTTTTTTCAACCCTCAGATCGTTTGCCGAAAACGGTGCCAAAGTGGTTAAATCAATCTTTGAGAGATAGCGAGCTCGCTGGTTAATCTCGTTCCAGGCCTGCGCGCCGTAACAACAAACTCATTTGCACAGGACCCCCGTTTATGGCGTCAATCGACCTCGCCTCGCCCACCGTCTCCGGCGGAGGCAATGCTTCGGCAATGGCGAAGCAGCGCGTCGCGGACGGCATCGTGGGACTCAAATCGTACGGCTTGCTGTATGGCTCGTCGCCGGTGATGCTGGACTTGTATCAGCAGATCGAGCGCGTCGCGGGTACTGACGCGACCGCGCTGATCATCGGCGAATCCGGCACTGGCAAGGAGCTGATTGCCCGCACGATTCACGATCAAAGCAACCGCAAGGAAGCACCATTCGTCGCCGTGAATTGCGGCGCGATTCCCGACGAACTCATCGAAGCCGAACTGTTCGGCCACGAGAAAGGCAGCTTCACGGGCGCGGTCCAGGGCCGCGTCGGCTACTTCGAACATGCGAACGGCGGCACGCTGTTCCTCGACGAAATTACCGAGATGGCGCCGGTGCGCCAGGTCAAGCTGCTGCGCGCGCTGGAAACCGGCACGTTCTACCGGGTCGGCGGCAATGACCTGATCAGCGGCAACGTGCGCGTGATCGCCGCCACCAATCGCGACCCCGCCATCGCAGTGAAGGAAAACGGCCTGCGTGAAGACCTCATGTACCGGCTTGCGGTTTTTCCGCTGCGGGCGCCGCCGCTGCGCGAGCGCGAGAACGACCGCGAACTGCTTGCGCAACACTTCCTCGCGCTGCTGAATCAGCAGGAAGGCACGAGCAAAAGTTTCAGCAAGCGCTCGATCGAAACGCTGCGCACCTGGTCATGGCCGGGCAACGTACGCGAGTTGAAGAACGCGGTCTATCGCGCGTTCATTCTCGCGGAGAAGATCGTGGAACTGCCGCATCCGCATCTCGCGTCGCGCGTGAAAAAACCGATGACACAGGGCGACGCGATGAGCGTATGGATCGGCACGCCGCTCGCGGACGCGCAAAAGCAGATCATTCTCGGCACGCTCAAATATTGCGGCGGCGACAAACGACGCGCGGCCAAAGCACTCGGCGTGAGTCTCAAAACCCTGTACAACCGCTTGAGCGCTTACGGCGACGAAAGCGCCGAAGACGAACCCGAGCAATAAACTCAAGCCGTGGCACGCGTGGCGTGGCACGCCGTGAGTGCTTGCCTCGCGTGCCTGAATGATCGGTGCATGCGGGCTTCAGCGGCTAACCTGCCGCTGCAAAAAGCCTGCTTCCTGCGCCTTGAACCCCGAACAGAATCCGTTCGCACCGCCAATCAAAATGGGCTTGCGCCCAAACAGAAACCCCTTTGTCTCGCACCATCTTTTGCAATTGCTTGCATTTTCCCTCTGCCAATTACAAATAGCATCCTGCAAAATGCGGCACACGCATTGCTGGGTGGGGAACGCGTGTTACTCGTTCGCGCAGCGGTTATTCGAGCACGAACGAAAGGCACTTGCAGGAGCAGAGACAGGGAAATGCAAAAAAGTATGGTGTGGGCCGAATGGGCAAAACGAACAGCCGGGCGTGGACGTCCCAATGCAACGGCGCTCGTTGCTCTTGCTGTGGCGATCTCGTCGGCGCTGAGCGGCTGTAGCTCGCTCTATTCGGAAGGCGCCACCGCCGGGGCCGGTATCGCAGGCGCCGCGCTCGCGGCGAAAGTCACCAGCAACGCGGCCGTCGCGACCGGCATCGGTCTCGGCGCGGTGGCTGCGGCACGCGCCGGCGTGCAGTATTCAGAGCGCGTGGTTCACACGAATACGCAGGACGGTATCGCGAAAATTGCCGGGCCGCTCGACGTCGGCGCAGTCGCGCCATGGAGCGTGACCCATTCGATGCCGATCGAAGATGACGAGCATGGCCGCGTCACCGTCAGCCGCACGATCAGCGCGGGCGCGCTCGACTGCAAGGAAATCGTCTTCTCCGTCGATCAGGCGGCCACCAAGAACGTGCCGGCAAGCAGCGCGTTTTACGTGGCATCGATTTGCCGCGACGGCGACAACTGGAAATGGGCGTCGGCCGAACCCGCCACGGAACGCTGGGGCGCGTTGCAATGACGGCGCGTTCGCACACGGCTGCCCTCACGGCGCGCCGCCCTCGCCTCGCTGCCTGGTCCGGCAGCCGGCTGCGGCTCGTGCTGGCCGGCGCGCTCTGCGTCGGCGCAAGCGTGCTGACGAGCGGCTGCTCGTCGGTCGGCGCGGCGAGCGGCGCGGCGGCGGGCGTCGCGTCCGGGCTAGTTACATCCAATCCGGCCATCGGCATCGGTGTCGGCATTGCCGTGCAGGCCGCGACCGACGAGGCCGTCGGCCGCTACATGCGTGTCATGCACACCGACCAGCAGAACATGATCGCCGCGTTGGCGGGCGCCATGCCGGTCGGCGAGACGCGCCCGTGGTCGGTCAAACACACGTTGCCGATCGAGAACGGCCACGGCCAGGTGCGCGTGACGCGCGCCTTCGGTTCGGCCCTCGCGCTCTGCAAGGAATTCGTCTTCTCGGTGCAGGACGGCGACGGCCCGAACGCGCATGAGGACTGGTACACGGCGAGCGCGTGTCAGCAGGACAAGGGCTGGAAGTGGGCGTCCGCGGAACCGGCCGTCACACGCTGGGGCAGTCTGCAATAACTGCACCGCAATGAAAAAACGGCAGGGTCGCCCCTGCCGTTTTTGCTTTGAGCCGGCTTTGCGCGTTTTGATCGATCCAAACGCGCAAGTGGCCCGCGCAACTCACACGCGCTCAAGACTCCACGTCTTCCAGACTGAAGATTTCGGTCTGGTCGTTGTACGAGAAGATCTCGCCATAACGGCCCCAGTTGATGACCGCGTCGAGCGTCTCTTCCGCGGCGCTGTCCGACAGAAAATCCTCCAGTTCCTGCTCGAAGCGCACGCGCGGCGCGCGATGCCCCGGCCGTTCGTTGAGCACCTTCTTGATTCGCGCGGCGAGCGGCACGTGACGCAGCAGATGTTCAGCGAACATCATCTTGCGTTCCTGAGTGCCGAACTCGGCGAACACACGCGCCGGCGGCGTCAGGAAAATGTCGCCCTCGCGGATATCCGCGAAACCGAGATGCTGCAGCACTTCGGCGACCGGGAACAGATCGTCGACCTCCAGATGCAGCGACCGCGCGATTTCCGGCATGTCCGCGCGACCGTGGTACGGCGCGGCGGCCAGCGTTTCGATCAGACCGGCCATCAGGTTGGTCGACACATGCGGCAGCCAGCTGTGCAGCTCGAGGCCCTTCCTGGTCTTTTCGTCGGTCTGACGCGCGGTCATCTTCGCGTAGATGTCGTCCACCAGCTTGCGGAACGCCGGATCGAGGCGGTTACGCGGATGCTTGAACGGCACCTTGATCTCGGCGATCACGCGCCCCGGGTTCGACGACAACACCAGAATGCGGTCGCACATGAACACCGCTTCCTCGATGTTGTGCGTGACGATCAGCACGGCCTTGATCGGCATGCGACCTTGCGTCCACAGATCGAGCAGGTCGGTACGCAGCGTTTCGGCGGTCAACACGTCGAGCGCGGAAAACGGCTCGTCCATCAGCAGCAGCGTGGGGTCGACCACCAGCGCGCGCGCAAAGCCGACGCGCTGGCGCATGCCGCCCGACAGCTCGCGCGGGTAGGCGTTTTCGAAACCGTCCAGACCGATCAGGTCGATCGCCGCGAGCGCGCGCGTGCGCCGTTCGCTCGCACCGATGCCTTGCGCCTCCAGACCCGCTTCCACGTTTTGCAGCACGGTCAGCCACGGGAACAGCGCGAAAGTCTGGAACACCATCGCGACACCCTTGGCGGGGCCGTCGAGCGGCTTGCCCATATAGGTGACTTCGCCGTCGGTCGGCTCGATCAAACCGGCGATGATGCGCAACAGCGTCGACTTGCCCGAGCCCGAACGGCCCAGCAATCCGACAATCTCGCCTTCGCGCAGCGACAGGTTGGCGTCGTCGAGGACGAGCAGTTCGCCCTGCGACTTGTTGAACCCGCGGCACACGTCCTTGACGCGCAGGATCTCATCGCCGAGGCGCGGCGGCTTCGGCGGGGTCTGGATCGGCGCGGCGGTCATAGCAGCTTTAGGATTTTGCATCGCGTTTGGCCTTCATTTCTTCAATCAAGCCGGAGCTTGGCTTCGGCGTAGGCGTACATCGGACGCCACAGCAGGCGGTTGAACAGGGTCACGAACAGGGACATCACGGCGATGCCCACGATGATCTTCGGATAGTCGCCCGCAGCGGTGGACTGCGCGATATACGCGCCCAGTCCGTGCGCGGCCACCTTGGTGTCGCCCCACTGCACGAATTCCGCGACGATGCTCGCGTTCCAAGCGCCGCCCGACGCAGTGATCGCGCCCGTGACGTAGTACGGGAAAATGCCCGGCAGCATTGCCTGGCGCCACCATTGCCAGCCGCGGATGTGGAAGTTCTTGGCCGCCTCGCGATAGTCGTTCGGATACGACGTCGCGCCGGCAATCACGTTGAACAGGATATACCACTGCGTGCCGAGCACGATCAGCGGCGACAGCCAGATGTCCGGGTTCAGATGAAAGCGCACAATCGCGATCACGAACACCGGGAACAGCAGGTTGGCCGGGAACGCGGCGAGAAACTGCGCGATCGGCTGAATCTTCTCGGCAAGCGCCGGGCGCAAGCCGATCAGCACGCCGACCGGCACCCAGATCACGGAGGCGATCGCGATCAGCACCACCACGCGCAGCAGCGTGATCAGCCCGAGCACGAACACGTGCCAGACTTCATCCAGCGACACGCCGGTGCGCACATAGATCACGACGCGATACACCACGTAGACGGTCGCGAGCAGCACCAGCGCCGCCCACACCATATCGCCGACTCGCGAACTCTTCTGCATCTGCGGGATCTGGAAACGCGGTCCCTGGAATGCCGGCAGCCGGAACGGCACGCGCGCGGCCTTGGCGAACATCCAGCCGAGCGGAACCAGCAAGCGATGGATCAGGCGGGTGCGGCGGATCAGATCGAGCAGCCACGATTCCGGCGCGTCGCCCGAACTGGTGTTTTCCATGCGGAACTTGTCGGCCCACGCGACGAGCGGGCGGAACAAGAACTGGTCGTAGGCGAGAATCACGACCGTCATGGCGAGGATCACCCAGCCGATCGCATGCAGGTTCTTATCCGAGATCGCCTGCGCGAGATAGGCGCCGATGCCCGGCAGGATGATCGTTCTGTTGCCGACCGTGATCGCCTCGGAGGCGACCACGAAGAACCAGCCGCCCGACATCGACATCATCATGTTCCAGATGAGGCCCGGCATCGAGAACGGGACTTCCAGCTTCCAGAAGCGCTGCCATGAAGTCAGGTGAAAGCCGCGCGAGACTTCGTCCAGATCGCGCGGCACCGTGCGCAGCGACTGATAGAAGCTGAACGTCATGTTCCAAGCCTGGCTCGTGAAAATCGCGAAGATCGCCGCGAGTTCGGCGCCGAGCACGCGGCCCGGGAACAGCGCTAAAAAGAAAGTGACCGTAAACGAAATGTAGCCCAGCACCGGTACCGACTGCAGGATGTCGAGAATCGGCACCAGCACCAGACCCGCGCGGCGGCTCTTGGCGGCGAGCGTGCCGTACACCAGCGTGAAGATCAGCGAGGCAACCATCGCCGCGAGCATGCGCAAAGTGGTGCGCATTGCATATTCGGGCAGGTTTGCCGGATCGAGCGAGATTGCTTGAGTCTTGAGCGTCGACATGGGCGCCAAGGTCTCGTGAAAGCCGATCGCCGCCATGGCGATCACGCAGATGATCAGCGGGAAGGCGACGAAGTCCCAACGATTGGGCAGCACCCGCCATGCCGAAGCATTAGCGGTGCGCTTCAGGTTGAAGCTGAAGTCCATCAGATACCCTCCCCGTCGAACCAGGCGTTCAAGAACAGCAAGGAGGCCGCGGCTTCGGCGCGGCGGTCTGAAGATCGGTCCGGAAAGCGGAAATCAGGCATGGCAAAACGCGTGGGCGCGGTAAATCGTTAGCGTTGGAGACACGTGAACCGGTGACGGATGTGTCATGGACGAGGCGCCCAGGACCGCAACCGTCAAGCCGGACTCCTGTCGCCGCAGGCGCCACCCGTAAGGGCTGGCGAGCTTTCCTTGTTTTGGACGGCACGACACTACACCATCCTATGTTTCAGGCACAACCTTTCGCGGCAAATAGCGGTAAATAGCGGAGAACCCGCTTTCAACGCCCTTGGGTCTGCATGCGCCGAGCTTGCGCCGATTTTTTATCGTTGCGCACCGGCCGACTCTTCGACCCTCGCGGCGGCTGCCGCGATGGCCAGCAACTGACCGGACAAACCCGAACCACCGTCAAGAATCCGGCCGGGCTGCCGTTAAGAACCTGATGGGCGCGGTGGACGCAGTTCGCATTCCCGCAATAACGGTGGCGTCTGGCCCCATCACGGTTAAAATCAGGAGACGACGCCTGTTATCGGATTATCCCGGGCCACAGCGACGGCGTATTGCCGACCGCTTCCACAGCGGTGAAACTGCGCGAGCGCGCTGCCACGATTGAGCTAGTTGCATGTCACAGCCAGACGGATCAGAGGGTCGATGAACAGGACAACCTTGCGCCAGGCAACCGGGCCGGTCAGCTTCATGCTGATCGTCCTGGTTTGCTGGTTCGTGGCCGGCATGGTTGCGGACCGGATGGTACAGCAAGAGCTGGACGCAGCCCTGCGTGCGCAGCGGCAAATGTCCACCTCGATCGTGGACAACATGGCGGAGGTGATCGCCAGCGACCTTGCGATGTCTCGCGCCATCCCCGCCACCATGGCCGAAATGGACGTGGTCCAGCGCGCTCTGGTGCAATCCCAGAATTATGCCGTGAAGAGTGGAGTGACGGAACCCGTCCTGCGCGCCGCCTTGCTGAAAGACACGCAGATGACCGCCGTGAGCAATTTCCTGCACGACGCGCAAGGCTTCTCCGGGCTCGACCAGATCTGGCTCGTCAACGCCAACGGTGTGTGCGTCGCCTCGAGCAATTCCATCAACAATCCGCTCGCGGCCGAGCGCTCTTTCGTCGGCACCGACATGCGCGTGCGCGGCTATCTGACGAACGCGTTGCTCGGTGCGTTCTCGGAAGCCTATGGGGTTGGCCGCTCGAGCGGCGAGCCCGGCATCTTCATCGCCGCGCCGGCTTACGCGGACGGTCTGCTGGTCGGCGTGGTCGTCGCCAAGGTCGGCATCGCGCGGCTGCGCCACTGGGTCGCGCACGCCGGCACCTTCGTCGCCGACGACAACGGCGTCATCATCATGGCGCACAACAGCGAGCTCGAAGGCCGCGCACTGCCGAACTCGCGCGTCTCGCACATGACACCCGCCGAGCGCAAGGCCATCTATCTGCGCGACCAGATTCCCGACATCCATATCAGCGTGGACTCGCAGGTACGCGAACAGGCGCCGTGGGTGCCCTCCGCCGTGGCCGGGCAACTGTTCGGCATGTCCGAGCGGCTCGTGCCGTCGCTCTATCAGACGCGCGGCGGCCTGAACTCGGGACTGTCCGCGCATCTGGTCGATCCGCTCGTGGCCTGGCCGGAACTGCTGCGCAATCACAAGCGCGATCATTTGCTGGTGTTTCTGACGCTGGCCGGCACGGTCGCGCTGGCGTGGGTGATCACGGTCTCGTATGTGCGCGAGCGGCGCCACCATCGCGCCACGCGCGATCTTGCCGAACAACTGCAATCCGCCAACACGCTGCTGTCGGCCGAAGCGCGCCACGACGCGCTGACCGGCGCGCTGTCGCGGCGCTACTTCCTCGACCTGCTGCGCCATGAGATAGAACGCGCGCACGCGGGCAACGAACCGTTGTGCATGGCGATCGCCGACCTCGACCACTTCAAGCAGATCAACGACCGCTTCGGCCACGCCGCCGGCGACCGCGCGCTCGAACATTTCGTCGATACCTGCCGCGCCGAACTGCGCGGCGCCGACGCGATCGGCCGCCTGGGCGGCGAAGAGTTCGGTCTGCTGCTGCCGGCCACGGATCTCGCCGGCGGCCACGAAGTCGTCGAACGCTTGCGGCTTCGCCTGAAGGCCATGCCTTCGCCGAAGTTGCCGGCATCGGTGGGCTTGAGCGTGAGCATCGGCATCACCGAACTCTCGCCCGACGATCTGCCCGAGCGGATCATGAGCCGCGCCGACATGGCGCTGTACGCGGCGAAATCGGGCGGCCGCGACCGCACCGAGGCCTTGCCGCCCGACGACACCGCACCGCCTGCCCGCACGGTGGCCAACGTCTGGTAATGCGTCCGGCAGACGCCGGACACCGGCGTTTGAAACGAAGCGCAAGCGGTGCAAAAGCCAAGCGCAAACGGTACGCAAACAGCGCGCAATCACGCCGCAAGCTGACGCAAGGCAAGAGCCGCCCTCGGGCATTCCTGACGAAGCAGGTATCATCGACCCTGATATCGAGGTTGCCGCTACCGCTTTAACGGGAGATTCGCATGAAGGGAAATTTGGTCATCGTCTGCCGCGATCAGGATGCTGACGCGTTCGACCATCTGCTTGCTGAATACGGCGCGTTTCAGACGCGGTTGTCGTCTACCGCGTGGTATCTGAAACTGGACGTCGCGCCGGAACTGATTCAGGAAGAGATCCTGGCGCGTCTCGGCAAATACACCACGCACTATATTTTCGAAGCCGAAACGGTGACGTGGAATACGGTGGATAGCGACGCGGCGAATGCGCTGAATACGTTGTTCTCGGACTAGCGCGCCGGCTGACGGCCGCGTCTTGCGAATCTTGCGTTCATATCTCAAGACGCGGCACAGACTGCCCAAGCCCGCGCCGCGCATCCACCTATCAACCCCAAGCGCTCTCCGAGGCCGCCGCGACCCGCGGCAACACTTCGAGCGGAAAGCTCATCAAGACTCGCAACCCACGGCCGCCGTGGTTGCCGATCTCCCACTCTCCTCCCGCACGCCGCACCAGCCGCTCGACAATGGCGAGCCCCAGGCCGCTATGGCCATTGCCGCCGCGCGCGGGATCGAGCCGCACGAACGGCCGGCTGGCGTTGATCAGATCCTGGGCCGCGATACCGCTGCCGCTGTCGCTCACCGACAAAGTGAAGCCTTGCGCGGTACGCTCCGTGGCCACGACGACCGGCGGCGCACCGTAGGCATGCGCGTTGTCGAGCAGGTTCGACAGAATCCGGTCGAGCGTGGCGGCGGGCAACAGGAACGCCGGCCCCGCGTTGAGTTCGGTCTGCACGGTGGGTGTACCGGAGGTCACCGCGCGATAGCTGCGTACGATCCGCTCGCACTGCGCGTCCACTTCGACTGCCTCGCTGCGATCGGCGCCGTCGTGCGCGAACACCAGAAACTGTTCGACGATATGCGTCATGGAATCGACGTCGCGCACCACGCCGTCGCGCATCTTCACCTCGTCCATCATTTCGGCGCGCAGCCGCAAACGCGCGAGCGGCGTTTTCAGATCGTGCGCCACGCCCGCCAGCATCACGGCGCGATCGTTCTCCGTGCGCGCCACTTCCTGGACCATCTGATTGAAGCCGTGCGTGAGTTGACGCAACTCGCGCGGCCCGCGCTCCGGCACAGGCGGCACCGGCTGACCGCGGCCGAAACGCGCCACCGCCTGGGCGAGCGAGCGCAAGGGTTGTTGCAGCGCCCACGCGGCGAACAGCGCCGCCATCACCGCGAACGAGAAGATGATGGCAAGCCACAGCACCGTGCGGTCGAGCGAGCGTGGCGTGCGCAACGGCTGCACCGGCACGACGATCCAGCTTTTGTCGGAGGGGGCGCGCACCCATAGCGTGGGCGGCCGGCCCGGCTGGCCGATGCGCACCTGCGTGCCGGACGGCATGCGGTCGCGCGCGTCTTCGACGAAACGTTCGAGCGGCGGCGGCATGTCGGCGACCTCCGGCGGCACTTCCGGGCTCGCCGGATCGACCAGTTTGACGCGCGACGGCAAGGGCTGATCCGGCGACCGGGCGACGTGCTGACGCACCGCGTCGACGAGGAAAGTGGCTTCTTCGACCGCGTAGCGCGTTTGCAGTTGACTGCGCTCGAGGCGCATGAGCGCGTACCACGCGAAATGCGACAGCAGCAGCACCGCGACGACTAGCAGCGCCAGCCGCCCGAACAGCGAATCAATGGGCCGGCGCATGCTGTTCGCCGTCGGGCACGAACACGTAGCCGCGGCCGCGCACCGTTTGAATGAAGCGCGGCGTGGACGGGTCGGTTTCGAGAATGCGGCGCAGACGCCAGACCTGCACGTCGATGCCGCGGTCGGTGCCGTCGTATTCCGGGCCGTGCAGCAGTTCGAGCAGGCGCTCGCGCGTGAGCGTGCGCATAGGGTGATTGACGAAAATCTTCAGCAGCGCGAATTCGCTGCCCGACAACGTGAGCGGCTTGTCTTCCAGATGCAGCGTGCGCGACTGGAAGTCCAGCGTGAAGCGGCCGAAGTTGAACGGCTCGCGCTGTTCCGGCGCCGCCGCTGACGGCAGCGTGCGGCGGCGGCGCAGCACCGCCTGCACGCGCGCCAGCAACTCGCGCGGATTGAACGGCTTGCCCAGGTAGTCGTCCGCGCCGAGTTCCAGCCCGACGATACGGTCGACGTCGTCCGCCCGCGCCGTGAGCATGATCACAGGGATGTCGTCGCCCGACGCGCGCAGCTTGCGCAGCGCGGTGAGCCCGTCGACGCCCGGCATCATCAGGTCGAGCACGATCAGGTCCGGACGCTCGCGTTCGAGTCTGCGCTCGAGCGAGCCCGCGTCGTGCAGCACCGAAACCTCGATGCCCTGGCGGGCCAGATAGTCGCGGAGCAGATCGCGCAATTCGACGTCGTCGTCGACAACAAGTATTTGAGTAGCCATGGGATGAAGTTTAACGCGCAGCAGGAAGGGTTTTCGATTTCAAACCGGCCCCAAGGGTTACCGGGTGTTACGGTGAAAGGTGTGCGTAATCCCCCGTAATAGCCGCATCCTGCCACGTAACACAGCGATCTGCGCAGTTCTCTACGCTGTGCCTTACCGAATGCACGCCGTTCACTTTAACCGGTTGCATCGTCGGCTATTCCATTACAGGGAGTCTCACATGTCTACCAAAAAGATCTCGCGCGTTCTCGCCGTTGCCGCCACTGCTCTCGCCGTCGGCGCGGGCGCCGCCTATGCCGCACAACCCACCGCCGACCATGGCGGCCCTGGCGGCTGGCACGGCCACTTCATGAAGGAACTGACGCAACTCCACGATCAGCTGAAGCTGAACGCGGATCAGGAAAAGCAGTGGCAAGCCGCGCTCGACACCATGAAGCAGAACCACGAATCCATGCGCGCCAATCATGAGCAGATCAAGAACCAGTTCAAGGCCGCGCAGCAGCAGCCGATCCTGGATCTGAACGCCATGGCCGCCGCGCACCAGCAGATCGAACAGAAAGATGCTCAACTGCGTCAACAAACCTCGGATGCATGGCTCAAGTTCTACAACGGCTTGAATGACCAGCAAAAGACCACCGTCAGCACGGCGCTCAAGCAGCGCTTTGCGAAGATGGAGTCGCGTCACGAAAAGATGCGCGAGCACTGGGAGCATCGCAAGGGCGCGGCATCGGCACCGGCCGCCAATCAGTAAGCGGCTCGCTGTAGATGCACAGACGGCTCGCGCGGCCGTCTGTGCTGCTGAATGCGAAAACGCCACGCAGGCTTGCCCTGCGTGGCGTTTTTTTCGACGGCGCGACGCGCTGCGCGCGGACTGCCGTAATGCGTGCGTGAGGCGTGCTCGTTGCGGCTTCAACTATTCCTTTAGTGAACGCGCGACCAAGCGATGATGCCTCAGCCGTTGAGCTGCCCCAGATCGAACAGCAGCACTTCGGCATTCTCGCCCTTCTCCAGCGTCACGGTATCCGTGTCGCTGAGCTTGGCGGCGTCGCCTGCACGGAGCGCTTTGCCGTTTACCGTCAGCGCGCCGCGCGCCACATGCACATACGTCAGACGCCCTTTGGGCTGCGCGAACGTCGCCGTTTCTTCGCCGTCGATCAGCGCAGCGTAGATCGACGCATCCGCATGGATCGTCACCGAACCGTCGCGGCCGTCGGGCGAGGCGACCACGCGCAGGCGGCCGCGCTTGTCGGCGGCATCGAAGCGTTTTTCCTCGTAGCTCGGCTGGTCGCCCGCGCGTTGCGGAATCACCCAGATCTGCAACAGATGGGCGGACTCGTCCTGCGACGCGTTGAACTCGCTGTGCTGCACACCCGTGCCGGCGCTCATGCGCTGCACGTCGCCGGGACGGATCGTCGAGCCGTTGCCCATGCTGTCGCGGTGGGCCAGCGCGCCTTCGAGCACATACGTGACGATTTCCATGTCGCGATGGCCGTGCGTGCCGAAGCCCTCGCCGCCGGCGATACGGTCTTCGTTGATGACCCGCAGCGGGCCAAAATGCACGTGCTGGGGATCGCGATAGTCGGCAAACGAGAAGCTGTGATACGAGTCGAGCCAGCCGTGGTTGGCGTGACCGCGTTCTTCGGAGCGGCGAATCTCGAACATGGAAGGACTCCTGGTGAGTAAATAGCGATGCCGAGAATGTATGGGCACGGCCTGCACTAAACAATCCGCGCGGGTGCACCGGATCGTTTCATAAATCCGCGCAATCGGGCGTGGTGAAAAAACGCGGCGACGTCGCGCTCGCACAACGCCCACGCACGCCAGTTTGCCGCCGCCGGCGTCCCGGACTGGCGCCTCATCCCTGTTCGGGTAAAATACCGCCCTTTTCGAGATCGTGTGGGCGCCGAAGGCGCACCGGCGGGTCCGGCATGACGGGCCGCGATGGGATGGCCGCCGGTTTCAGACCCGCGCCGGACTGCCTCGATGCAGTGAATGGACGCGTGCCGCTCCGAAGCCGAAACCCTGGGCGGCGCGACAATTTTGACCGCCTAGAATAGCGACGGCCAATCGAGTCCCGACGCTGAATCGAGAAAACGCACGCAGCACCCACGAAACTCGGGGCTCGCCCGCATGGGCTTTCGCGAGGCTTCGTAATACAGTCGGCAGTAGATTCACCCGCAGTTTCACAACAAGAGTCGAAAAGCGCGCTGCAAGACCGGCAACGGCCATGCAGTCATGATTTGCACAGCGGTGCGCTGTGCGCCGCAGGTCACAGCGAGCCCAGGCTCGCGGCAAACGCGGCGCAGAGTTGGCCGCGTCTTTCGCGGTGTGTCGCAAACACATCGTCAAGGACCCCCTATGTTCCTTCAAGGCTACGGCCCGCTGCTCCTCAACGGCACCTGGCAAACCGTCAAACTGGCGGTGTTGTCGCTGGCGTTCGCTTTCGTGCTGGGCCTGCTCGGCGCGGCGGCGAAACTGTCGAAAAACCGTTTCTCCTACGGCGTCGGCACCGTCTACACCACGCTCGTGCGCGGCGTGCCCGACCTGGTGCTGATGCTGCTGCTGTTTTACAGCATCCAGATCTGGCTGAACAACCTGACCGACTTGCTCGGCTGGGACCAGATCGACATCGATCCCTTCGTGGCCGGTGTCGCGGTGCTTGGCTTCATTTACGGCGCGTACTTCACCGAGACTTTCCGCGGCGCGTTTCTCGCGGTGCCGCGCGGCCAGCTCGAAGCCGGCGCCGCTTACGGCATGACCGGCTGGCAGGTGTTCACCCGCGTGATGTTCCCGCAGATGATGCGCTTCGCGCTGCCCGGCATCGGCAACAACTGGCAGGTGATGGTGAAGGCCACCGCGCTGGTGTCGATCATCGGTCTCGCCGACGTGGTCAAAGCTTCGCAGGACGCGGGCAAGGGCACGTTGCGGTTCTTCTTCTTCACCCTGTTCGCGGGGGCGATCTATCTCGTCATCACCACAGTGTCCAACTTCGTGCTGATGTACCTCGAAAAGCGTTACTCGACCGGCGTACGAAAGGCGGATCTATGATCGAGATCATTCAGGAATACTGGCGCAATTATCTCTATACCGACGGCTACCGCCTCACCGGTGTCGTGATCACGCTGTGGCTGCTGGTGGTGTCGATCGGGCTCGGCTTCTGCCTGTCGATTCCGCTTGCAGTGGCGCGCGTGTCGAAGAAGAAGTGGCTCTCCAGGCTGGTGTGGCTGTATACGTATGTGTTCCGCGGCACGCCGTTGTATGTGCAACTACTGCTTTGCTACACCGGCTTGTACAGCCTCGAGATCATCCGCAATCACGAACTCACCAATGCGTTCTTCCGCGACGGCATGCATTGCACGCTGCTCGCTTTCACGCTGAACACCTGCGCGTACACCACCGAGATTTTCGCCGGTGCGATCAAGGCGACGCCGTACGGCGAGATCGAAGCCGCGCGCGCGTACGGCATGTCGTCGTTCACGCTGTACCGGCGCGTGATTCTGCCGTCGGCCCTGCGCCGCGCATTGCCCTACTACAGCAATGAAGTGATCCTGATGCTGCACGCCACCACCGTCGCGTTCACCGCGACCGTGCCGGACATCCTCAAGATCGCGCGCGATGTAAACTCCGCGACGTATCAGTCGTTCAACGCGTTCGGCATCGCCGCCCTGCTCTATCTGTGCATTTCTTTCGCGCTCGTGTGGCTGTTCCGCCGCGCCGAGCGCCGCTGGCTCGCTTACCTGCGGCCGCAAGGCAAGTAACCCGAGGCACCGCGCCCTCAGCAAGTAAGCACGCCCAAGGATCCTGATGAACAACAAGAAGCAGAAGCTCTTCGTCGACGAGCTTCACAAACAGTACGGCGACAATGAAGTGCTCAAGGGTGTGTCGCTCAAAGCGAACGCCGGCGACGTGATCAGCGTGATCGGCTCGTCCGGTTCGGGCAAGAGCACGATGCTTCGCTGCATCAACTTTCTCGAGCAGCCGAACTCGGGACGCATCTTCGTCGACGGTGAAGAAGTGCGCACGCAGATCGGCAAGAACGGCGCGCTGCGCGTGTCGGACCCGAAGCAGTTGCAGCGTGTGCGCACCAAACTGTCGATGGTGTTCCAGCACTTCAACCTGTGGTCGCACATGAACGTGCTCGAGAACATCATCGAGGCGCCCGTCAACGTGCTGGGTCTGAAGCGCAAGGAAGCCGAAGACCGCGCGCGCGAATATCTGGAAAAGGTTGGGCTCGCGCCGCGCCTGGAGAAACAGTATCCGTCGCATCTGTCGGGCGGCCAGCAGCAGCGCGTGGCGATCGCACGCGCGCTCGCCATGCATCCCGATGTGATGCTGTTCGACGAACCGACCTCCGCGCTCGACCCCGAGCTGGTCGGCGAAGTGCTCAAGGTCATGCAGACGCTCGCCGAAGAAGGCCGCACGATGATCGTGGTCACGCATGAAATGGCTTTCGCGCGCAACGTGTCGAACCACGTGATGTTTCTGCATCAAGGCCGCGTGGAAGAAGAAGGCCACCCAGACGAAGTCTTCAGGAACACGAAGAGCGACCGCCTCAAGCAGTTCCTCTCCGGCAGCCTCAAGTAGCGGCCGAGGCACAGCCCGCTATTTGGGTTGTAGTCAAAGTAGTATTACAAGGCGCTTACCAGCGCCTTTTTTGTTTCGCTCACCTGTGCATTCCGTCGATTTCCGCCGCGAAAACCGCGCCCCGCAAGCCTCCCGCCCGCGCTAATCCGCCCTACTCTGCCGCATTTGAAGCGTCAATAGTGGCAATCCTTAACGTTACCCGCGCCGATCCGTGATTCCCTTGTCGCATAAGGGTTTCCGCGTTTTTCGAAGCGGTTGCAACGGGTCGTTGCGCACATTGTTATTGCAATTTGGAGACATCGATCAAGGCAGGTACTAATTTCTTCTCCCAGTTCGGGGTATTTTTGATAAATTAGTAACCAAAGTAGCAAAACAAAGTTCATTAAAAGTAGTTTCACTTCAAAGCACAGAGGAGAACCGGTCGGCGAGGGATCGGCATGACGACCAGATAGCCCCAAGGCTACACGTCACGGCAGGAGACCCAATCCACCCGCTAATCTCCCTGGTACCGATTTCTGTTCGGCGCAAATCGCGGCCGAGCACCATTCGCAGTACTGGGTTTCACTTTTTGACAGGGTATGGAGGAGAAGATGAAGAAAGCTTTGCTCGCCGCTGCGCTGATGACAGCCGGTGTTGTTGCGCACGCCCAAAGCAGCGTGACGCTGTACGGCCGCCTTGACGCCGGTATCGAATACATGACGGGCGTTCCGCAAGGCTCGAACGCAGCTGGCTCGGCAACGGGCAGCACGAACCGTTGGCGCGCGGAAAGCGGCGACTGGGGTACCAGCCTGTGGGGCTTGAAGGGCGTTGAGGACATCGGTGGCGGCAACAAGGTCCTGTTCCAGTTGGAAGGCTCCTTCAACACCATGACGGGTGCAGGCCCTGGCGGCGGCGGTCTCTTCAATCGTTGGGCAACTGTCGGCCTGTCGAACGACGCATACGGTACGTTCACGATGGGCCGCATGCTGTACATCTCGAACGGCGTGTGGGACTTCGACCCGTTCGGTCAATCGAACTGGTCGTCGGCATCGCTGGTGCGTGGCCGCAACTGGCCGCAATCGAGCAACAACTTCGCGTACCAGTCGCCGAAGATCGCAGGCTTTGACTTCTACGGTCAATACGCGCTGTCGAACGCAACGAGCTGGAACGGCAACGGCACGACCGCTCAAGGTCGCGAAGCTGGCGCACAGGTCACCTACACGAACTCGCTGTTCCAGGTTCGCGGTCTGTACGACGAAATCCGCAACCCGGCTAACGGCGTGCTGTACGGTCCGTCGGCAAGCACGGTCAACCCGGGCAACATCGGCAGCGGCGTATTCGCGGCATCGCGTGAATACTCGGCTCTGTTGAACGTGTTCCTCGGCCAGTTCAAGATTCAGGCTGCTTACCAGGCTGTCCGTTCGGCAGGCGCACAGAACGTTCTGCCGGGCCAGCCGACGACTCTGGATCACGAATGGGGCGGTGTGACGTGGCAAGCAACGCCGGCAGCGGCGCTGATTGCAGCGGTCTACCACGTGAACGGCAACAATGGCGCAGGCAATGCGACGATCTACACGGTCGGCGGCTCGTACAACCTGTCCAAGCGCACGCTGCTGGACATCCAGGTCGCAACGACGCAAAACAGCAAGACGGCTAACTACGGCCTGAATGCAAACAACGCAGGCACGTCGACCAGCACGGACAACCCGCTGCCGGGTCACAGCCAGACTGGCGTGTACGCAGGTATTCAACACTCGTTCTAATCAAACGGTGTTCCCCGAAGGAATTTCCTTCGGGGTGTAGTCAAGAGTTCTTCAAGAGAATCTTTTTCACGCTGCTGCGAGAGGCGCGTATCGGTGCGATGTCCGAAAGGGTATCGCACCGTTTTTTATTTGAGCGCGCGGTTTGCCACTGCCTGAGCGCACCGGTGCGGTGCATTCATGGCTGATGTCGTACAGCTGACTACGTTGGCAAATTCCGCCGCTCGATTCCTGCTTTAAGACAACGAACTCAGCTGCGTCAAACCGCTGCTTCGTTTTCTTCGCCGGTGCGAATGCGGATCACGCGCTCGACGTCGGCGACGAAAATCTTGCCGTCGCCGATCTTGCCCGTACGCGCTGCGCCGATGATCGCATCGATCACCTGGTCGCACTGGTTGTCCGCCACCACTACTTCGATCTTCACTTTCGGCAGAAAGTCGACCACATACTCTGCACCACGATAGAGCTCGGTATGGCCTTTTTGCCGGCCAAAGCCTTTGACCTCGGTCACGGTCAGCCCGGTGAGGCCGACTTCAGCGAGCGCCTCGCGCACTTCGTCGAGTTTGAACGGTTTGATGACTGCAGTGATGCGCTTCATGGCGAACCTCGTCTCGTGTCTGGAAGAGTGAAAGGGAAATGGATGATTTTTATTCTACGCCGCGCCGGATGCGTTGCGGCAATCCGGCGCGCGCTTCGGGTAAGTCCGCAGCGGTTCGCTTAACGCTCACTCCACCGGTTCGGTGTAGCGCGACGTGATCGGATAACGCCAGTCGCGCCCGAACGCACGATGCGTGACGCGAATGCCGATCGGCGCCTGACGCCGCTTGTATTCGTTGATCTTGATGAGGCGCGTGACGCGTTTGACGTCGTCGACCGCATAGCCCGCCGCGATGATTTCGGCGAGCGAGCGGTCCTCTTCCATGTACATGCGCATGATCGCGTCGAGTACGTCGTATTCCGGCAAGCTGTCCTGATCGGTCTGGTTCTCGCGCAGTTCCGCCGAGGGCGCGCGCGTCAGAATGCGCTCGGGAATGACGTCCTGTTTTGCGAAGGTGGTCGCCTGGTTGCGGTAGTGGCACAAGCGGTAGACGAGCGTTTTCGCAATGTCCTTGATGACCGCGAAGCCGCCGGCCATGTCGCCGTACAACGTGCAGTAGCCCACCGCCATTTCGCTCTTGTTGCCGGTGGTCAGCACGATCGAGCCGAACTTGTTCGACAGCGCCATCAGCAAGGTGCCGCGAATGCGCGCCTGAATGTTTTCCTCGGTGGCGTCTTCGGCGCGGCCGGCAAATTCTTCCGCGAGCGAGCCGCGGAACGCGTCGAACATCGGCGCGATAGCGATTTCGTCGTAGCGCACGCCGACGCGGCGCGCCATGTCGGCGGCATCAGTAGTGGAAATATCCGCTGTGTAGCGCGACGGCATCATCACCGCGCGCACGCGATCCGCGCCGAGCGCGTCGCACGCGACGGCCAGCACCAGCGCCGAATCCACGCCGCCCGACAGGCCGATCAAAGCGCCCGGGAAACCGTTCTTGTTGATGTAGTCGCGCACGCCCATCACGAGCGCGGCGTAAACCTGCGCCTCGATCGACTGCTCCGGCGCGATCGGCGCGGGCAGCGGCTTGCCGTCTTCAAATTCGACGATCGCGGTCGCTTCCTCGAACTGCGCCATCTTCGCGACCAGTTCGCCCTGTGCGTCGAGCGCGAACGAGCCGCCGTCGAACACCAGTTCGTCCTGCGCGCCGACCATGTTCACGTAGACCATCGGCAATCCGGTCTCGCGAATCCGCGCGCGCAGAATGTCGAAGCGCACCGCTTCCTTGTTCAGGTGATACGGCGAGCCGTTCGGAATCAGCACCACTTGCGCACCCGCCGCCTTCGCCATTTGCGCAGCCGACGCATGCCATGCATCCTCGCAAATCACCACGCCGTACTTCACACCGTCCAGTTCGAACACGAACGGCTGCGGGTCCGACGCGAAATAGCGCTTCTCGTCGAACACCTCGGTATTGGGCAAATCCTGCTTGCGATACGTCCCGCGCACTTCTCCGTCGACGATCAGCGAGGCCGCATTGAAGGTATCGACCGGCGGCACGCCGCGCTCGATCGGCGCGTTTGCATTAACATGGCCGTGCGCCGCGTTATGCGTGACGTCGCGCAGCGGATGCCCGACGATCACATGCAAGCCGGCGAACGGCTTGAGTTGCGCGGCGAGGTCGGCCAGCGCCGCCGCGCTCGCGGCATAGAACGCGGGACGCAGCAGCAGATCTTCGGGCGGATAGCCGGATAGCGCGAGTTCAGGCGCGATCAGCAGCTTCGCACCATCGTTGTGCGCGGCACGCGCGGCAGCGACGATCTTCGCGACGTTGCCGGCGAAGTCGCCGACGGTGACATTGATTTGAGCAAGAGCGATTCGGGTCTTCATGGCAGGATCGACAGGCAAGCCGACGTGGCTTGCGAGTACCGCGGCTGGTTAGCTCGACGGAATGGACAAATCGGATAAACGAACGGCGTGGCGCCTGATTACCACTAGCGCGCCGCGCCGCTCATTGGGAACAGTCACACAGATTGAACCAGGAACGCTTTGATTATCGCACGGGCATTCTGGCGTCGCCCTCCGAGGTAGACGCCGCCGAGTGGAATGCCCTGCTCGCGCAGCAGTCTCAGCCGACGCCGTTTCTGCGGCATGAGTTTTTGAGCGCCTTGCATGCGACCCGCTGTGCGGTCGCCGATACCGGCTGGGCGCCGCAATTCGTCACGTTGAGCGACCCGCGCACGGACAAGCTCGTGGCTGCCGCGCCCGTGTATCTGAAAGGGCACTCATACGGCGAGTACGTGTTCGACTGGGCATGGGCCGACGCCTACAAGCGCAATGGCTTGCCGTATTACCCGAAGTTGTTGTGCGCGGTGCCGTTCACGCCGGTGCAGGGCAACCGGTTGTTGTCGGCGGATACGCATGCGCTCAGGCACCTGGCCGCGACGCTGATGGCGTTCGCCGAGCAGGCCGACGTGTCGTCGCTGCACGTGCTTTTTCCCACCGAAACGGAAGCCGCAGCGCTCACCGACATGGGCATGATGCAACGCGAAGGCGTGCAGTTTCATTGGCTCAACGACGGCTATCGCGACTTCGACGATTTCCTCTCCACGCTCGAACAGAAGAAGCGCAAGAACATTCGCGCCGAGCGTCGTAAAGTGCACGAGGCCGGCGTGACGATGCGCCGGATTCGCGGCGAGGACATTCAGGACGCCGACTGGCGTTTCTTCAGCAAGTGCTATCGGCAGACGTACCGGGAGCACTTTTCGAGTCCGTATCTGAACCTCGATTTCTTCCGCATGATCGGCGCGTCGATGCCCGAGAACCTGCTGCTCGTGATCGCCGAATACGAAGGCAAACCGATCGCGAGTTCGCTGGTGGTGTATCAGCGCGACGCGAAAACCGGCGGCACGCTGTACGGCCGCTATTGGGGCGCACTGGAACACGTGCCGTGTTTGCACTTCGAAACGGCCTACTATCAGCCGCTCGAATTCTGCATCGAGGAAAAGCTCGGCGCGTTCGAAGGAGGCGCCCAGGGCGAGCACAAGATGGCGCGCGGCTTTCTGCCCACGGTCACGCGCTCGGCGCACTGGCTCGCGCATCCCGCGTTCGCCGATGCGGTCGGCCACTTTCTCGACAACGAGAAGAACAGCATCCACGCGTATGTGGATGAGCTGCGCGAACACAATCCGTTCAAAGGCTGAGGCGCATTCATGGCCTGGTTTCTTTATCTGCTCGAATGCTCGGACGGCAGCGTTTATACCGGCATCGCCGTCGATGTGCAGGCGCGCTTCGACAAACACGTGAGTGGCGAAGGCGCGCGTTATACGCGTTCGCGCAAGCCGGTGCAGGTGCTGGCGTCGTTCGAATTGACGGATCGGTCTACTGCTTCGCGCGCGGAGTATTGGGTCAAGCGGTTGTCGCCTTCCGAGAAGCGGGCGCTTGCAGCGGGACTGCGCACGCTCGAATCGGTGATGCCATTGCCCGAACCCGAACCGGCTGTCGACGAAGAGCAAGCTGAGGAAAAAACCGGCGCGTCCTGACAACGCTTCAGGTTCGCCGTTCTTCCTGGCACCGCCGCGGGCTATCCTCTCGCCTCACGCATCCGTTCGTTGAGCAGCCGATGCATCAGCGCAAGCTCGCCCACCGCATCGGCTTCCAGTGAAGTCAGCCCTTCTCGCGCGGGGAGCCCAAGGCGCACCGGCCGCAAGGTGCGGCTCAACGCGGCGTCGATGTCCGCGCTCACGGTCGCGATCCAGGCCCCGAGTTCATCGTGCATGTCGCGCCGGTTCATACTCAGGCGCAGTTGCGTCGCGGTGCCGGCCATTCTTCGCAACAGGCTCAGCACGGTGAGCGTGACGGTGTCGACCATCGAGTCCTCGAGTTTTTCGAGGCGCATCCGGCCGATGGCTTCCTCTGCGTTATTGCTGCCCAGACCCGCGGCGCGGCGCAAGCGCTCCATCTCTTTCTCGCTGCGGCGAGGCGATTCCAGCGCGGCTCTCAGATAAGCCCGATTGGCGCGCACCGCCTCACTCAAGTACGCGCGATAGTCGATCTTTTCGCGCGTCGGCCAGAGATAGAACGTGGCCAGCAGCGCCAATACGCAACCGAGCACGTTGTTGCCGAGCCGCGTGAGCGCATAGGCGAATTCGCTGGCGCCCGGCGTCGCGAAGTCGGCGACCAGCACGAAGGTCGGCGTGAGAAACAGCACGAAGAGGCTGTAGCTCACTGGCCGCAGCGCCATGGTCGCCATCACCAGCGGAAACACAGCGAGCGAAATGCCGAGCGGCGAATGGATCGCATAACCGATCGCCGCCGCCAGCACGCCGCCTACGATGCTGCCCGCCGCGCGCTCGATACTGCGCGGCCAGGTCGCGGCAATCGACGGTTGCAGGATCAGCAGCGTCGCCATGGTGGCCCAGTAGCCGAACGGCAGGCCGAGCGCGCGGATCACGAGAAAGCCCGTGGTGGTCGTCACGCCGACGCGCGCCGCGTGCCGCAAGCCGACGGACTCGACCGACAGGTTGGCCTTGAAGGTGGACCAGACGCGAGTGAAAAGCCGCGCGGCGTTGTCGCGCCAGCCTTCGGGCTCTGCGTGCACCGGCGTGAAGTCGACCAGTTCGAAATCGGACTTCAGTGTCACGGGCTCCATCAAGGCAGTTTCGAGGCGCCGAGCAAAACGCCGCAAACGCAGCTGCAAATCGGCGAGACGCGCCCACTGTGCGTCGTTGGCGGCCGCGCTGATGCCGCGCAGTACGTCGCCCATGACCGTCAGCAGCCGCGCCGCGCGTTGCGCGCGCCATGCGTCGTCGGGGACTCGTTCACAGGCGCCCGAGACGGCGATCAGATACGCGAACAACGCTTCGCTGTCGGTCAGCAGGCCGAGCAGCGTGTCGTAGGTTTCGCGGCCACCCGTTCTCGATGCCGGCACACGCGCGAGCACTTTGCGCGAGCGCTCCAGCGCGGCGCGGGCGTCGGCGCGAAATTTTGCGGCATGCGTGGCCCATTCGCCGCGCGCCGCGCGTCGTTCGAGCAGCCGCGCGCTGTCCACGGCGATATCGGCGAGACGCAGATACACGGCGCGCAACGACGAGCGGCTCGTGCCGAACGGATGAATGCGCCAGACCGTCAAACTCAGCGCCACGGCAAACAGACACCCCACCAGGTAGATGCCGAGAAACGCCATGCCTTGCCGAACGCTGTGCATCGGCCGGTCGACCATCACGACGCATGCGGTGGCAGCGAGAATCGTCACCTGTGACGTGGCCGCGCCCCAGATCCTGCCGAATGCGCCGAGTGTCGTGAACACCAGCACCGCGAGCGCGGCGAACACGGCCCCTGCTCCGGAAGCGTAAGCGGTCAGGCCGCCGCACAGCGTGGACAGCGCCGCGAAGCCCATCATCGATGCAAAGCGCGCGCGGTTGGAGCCGCCCGCATCGGCGAGGCAGGTCCAGAACGCGCCGATCGCCGCCCACGCAAATGTCGGTTCGTGCAGCAGATTGCCGAGCGCGAGCATGGCCGTCGACGCACAAGCCGCTCGCAAGCCTTCGGAGAGGCTGGCCTCGCTGGTCGAGAACGACACCATCCATACCGGCCGCTTGCGGTAGATCGCGCTAGCGACGGCATACAGCCAGTTCGACCAGCGTTGCGATGAAGACGACGGGTTGGACTTGCGATTCAGCATCCGAAAGATGGCCTCCAGGGAACGCGGATTGGCGCCGCGTCGGCGCAGCGCGACGGCCGGCGGCAGGCACGCGTATGCAGGCGGCCAATAATACGGGTTTACGCGTAGATATAAAAATGGCTTCGGTTCATCCTGTCGATGCATTGCGTCTATGCTCGCCGAACTCTCGCCCGGTGCCGCGTAGCTTCACCATAGCCGTTATGCGTCCAGGTCAGCGCCTTCTCCGTGCCGTTCCGACACCCGACCGTGCAAAAAGAGAACCATCGAAGCAACGACACGCGCAGTATCGAGTCACCAAGAACGGTCATCCGTCAGTCCTTTACAGCACGACGTCATGCCAACCGCTCGCTGCCGTGGAGTTCGATTCCGCTTTTCACTAATTGCGAGCATCGCCTCCTGCATGACGATATGTAGCCAGGAGGCCCCATGAAGCGCGACCTGCAAAATGCCCAACTGTCCCAGAAGCGTCGTCGCACCATCGCTGCCGTTGCCGCCTTAGTCGGCGCACCCTTGTCCGTACTGGCGACGAATGTCACTGCTCAGGGCGCGCCACCCCGGAAGAAGACCCTGATGAGCAATAACAGCAGTTTCCATGTGACCAAAGATGGGACACGTATCTTTTTTAAGGATTGGGGAGAAGGTACGCCAATCGTCTTTTCACACGGATGGCCTCTCGACGCTGACGCGTGGGACTCGCAAATGCTCTTTCTCGGACTTCGGGGCTACCGCGTCATCGCCCACGATCGCCGTGCCCACGGTCGCTCCACACAGACTTGGGATAACAACGACATGAACACGTATGCCGACGACCTCTCCGGTTTGCTCGACATGCTCGATGTAAAAGACGCGATGCTCGTTGGTCACTCAACTGGCGGTGGAGAAGTCGTTCGCTACCTCGGAAGACACGGAACCAAACGTATTTCCAAAGCCGTCCTTATTGGAGCTATTCCGCCGGTTATGCTGAAGAGTGCAAGCAATCCCGGTGGATTGTCGATAGATGTCTTCGACAACATTCGCGCCGGTGTGTTGCAACGTGCGCAATATTATAAAGACCTCGCGATGCCGTTTTATGGTTACAACCGTCAGGGCGCCACTCCTGTGCAAGGGGTAATCGACGAATTCTGGCTCGAAGGGATGCGTGGTGGAATCAAAGGCCAGTATGACTGCGTGAAGCAATTCTCCGAGACGGACTTTACGCAAGACCTTCAGAGAATCAAGATTCCTACTCTTCTGCTGCACGGAGACGACGACCAGATAGTGCCCATTTCGGACTCGGCTGCACTCTCTTCCAAACTGCTGAGCAACGCAACCCTCAAGGTATACCAAGGGGCGCCTCACGGCATGTGTACAACGCTGTCCGACAAAGTCAATGCGGATTTGCTTGCCTTCGCCAGATCATGAAGTCGGCATCACAACAAATGCTCTCTAACCCAAAACGCGAGTCCATGGAAATCGCCTCGATGGGTCGACCGATGTCACAGAAAATCGTCCAAGCGCCTATCGGCGAGCCTTGGCAACGGTTCCCGGTGTCACACCAAAGATTGACTTGAAGTGACGCCCGAAATGGCTTTGGTCAGCAAATCCTGTCTCCGTGGCTACAGCCGATATATCGGCACCTGCTAGCAACCGGGACTTTCCCTCGCTTACGCGAAGCATTAACTGATATCTGTGCGGCGTTAAGCCGTAGGCTGTCGCGAAGCGGCGACACACGTCCGATGCCGACATCGAAGACTCGCGTGCGAGGTCTTCAAGCGATACGTTTCGATTCCAGAATTCATGCAGAAATTCGTGCGCACGACGAAGGCCTGCACTCGTGCGGCCGCACGACGACAACGGAGCTTTCGACCGAGGCAAGCCACGATACTTATGCAGCAACGACTCGCAGAAAAGCGTCCATTCCCCCGACCACGCATCTACCGTCTCGGGAGACGTGATAACCTGGTCCACAAACGCGCGGGCGATTCGCACTTGTTGCAAGTCGCCCGGCAACTCTTGCATAAGTTGGCGCACATCCACGTCGAAGGCTTCGCACTGCTGCTGCCACGCTTCATCGGGAACGTAGAGCATCACATATTCGCACATTCCTCCGACTGCCTTCCCGGCATGCGGACTGCCCGGAGGCATACAGTAGATCTGGTTTGCCGCCAAAACTCGTCGGCTTGCCTTTCTCACCGAAATATCTTTCGCACCCGCCACAACGGCGCCTATCGACCACGTGTCGTGTGCGTGAGCGGCGAACCGATGGCTTTCGAATCTGGCGTGCAGCGCCTCAATTGCCTGAATTTTTGCGACACGTCCGAATCGCGCAAACTCTGCCGTAGTTCGTGGATTACTTCCTGTCATAGTCGAGCAATTCAAAAAAACATGGCCTGGAGAAAGCGGCGGCATTGCCGGTGGACCGTCACTATACGGCTGCAGCGTAGGCGCGAGCAATTCCAATTTGTGAACTTCTGGACACGCGCTTGTCAGCGTATCGGCTGCTCGCCAGTGACGCGGCAGCCATCGAGCCACGCACAGGGACAATTGCTCAGTAGAACCCGCCTTATTGCGTAAAGGTCGTCACGGGTCGGATGACACGCTTGAATTTTTACAAGGGCATCTGCGCTCGTATAGAAAGCTTTTGCGTTGCCTCTAACATTAAGGACCATCGCCGTTGCGGCTTCAAAGCGAGGGTTTCGAAAGACAGGCTGTTAGCGCGTTGCCCGCGATGCCTGCTCCCTCCAGCGCTTCGGAGTCAAACCGGTCGCCTGACGGAACACCGTCGTGAAATGCGCCTGCGTATGAAATCCTACCGCATAGGCAATTTGCGCGATTGGCAAACGTCCCTCTGCAAGTAGCGATTTAGCAGCGCCCAATCGCTTCTCTGTCAGGTATGCATGCGGACTCAGTCCCGTGGCAAGCTTGAACTGTGCTGCAAAGTGCATGCGGCTCAATCCCGCACGCTGCGCGAGGTCTGTCAGGCTAATCTGTTCACCGAGATTGTCTTCAATGTACTCTATAGTGCGCTTCAATCTCCATGGTGCGAGGCCTTGGCGAAGACCGTCGTCCAGAAATCTGTTTTGGAATTCCATCGCTCGAGCAAGGATTGCCATGCCAAGGCTTTCGCAATAGAGACCAGAAAATGGGCTTCGCAAACTTGTGGCGTCGAGCAAGGTACATCCCAGCTTTCCCATCACCGTATCGGGCGCAAACCCTGGGTCCGAAAGGTGATAGTCCGCAGGACACTTACATTGCTGCAACTCCTCATAGGTTGCAACGAGAGTCGCCCGCGGCACGAATACGTGAACTGCTTCTACCGGCCTTTTGAAGTTGCAACGGATCTCTTCGCCCGGGCCGGCGATTTGCGTCCCGCCGAAGCCTCCCGTGCCCTTTGTTATCCGTTTCCCATTTCGAAAGCAGTCCACGATTGTGTTCCGCAGCAGCACTTCGATAATGTAACAGTCTTCAAGTACTGGAGCGCTCAGCTGCCGCTCGTGTTCCGCAATGTCACGCCAGAATGCGATAGAAATGCGCGACGCTGAAAACTGGATGTGTGCGGACTTTCGCCAGTCCGCCTCTTCTTCGAGCGAGTTGGTAGGGTGTTCGGATTTTCGAAACCCTGGTTCGCAGGCAAACATATCGGGATTCATGATACTGCGCCTCTTTCAATTACAACTCCTACTATTTATCTATCCGACCCTAACCGATGCCAATCGGAAACGCTGGACAAATCTCTCAACACGGAACTGATGGGCGGCTTACTATCCGCGCAAAGGCGGAGGGCTATTCGCACGTATAGACCGCAGTTACATCTATTGGATTTAGCTGCCAACGTGAGCAGGGGATGCGAACACGTGGGGGACGCTGAGGGTCATTGCGGCTCGCGTCTAAAAGTCTCCATACCGCGATGACTACAAGGTCAATTCGCAATTCGGCCTTGCGACAAGCGTTTCTTTACGAATCGAGCGGCAGCGGCGATTTCATTACCGCGTCAATCTTCTGCAGGCGAATCGGGAACGGCTCGAATCGGCTCATATCCCCCATCTGCAGTGTGAGTTTCCTCTCCCGCGAGGGCAGGCGTGAATACGCAAACAAGTCGAAGGTCACCTTTAACAGCTCGCACGAGATGACGGTCATGTTTATCCAGCACATATACGCTGCCTGGTCTAAGCTCAAATCTCTCGCCACTCGCGAGGTCTACAACCTCGCCTTCTCCACCGAAGCAATAATTTGCCTCCACGTGGTGCCGATACTGCAGTTCCATCTGGGTGCCCTCTTCGACTGTCGTATCGTGGAGGGAGAAACACACCCCGTCGGCCGCCACGACCAATCGCTTGCTGTCCCAGCCTTTTCCGCGAATGTGTCGCGGTGTTCCAACGGTCGAATCGACGTCACGTACTAACATTTCATATTCCTCTTACGGCTACCCGATATCCGTCCTGGTCGAGTGCTCGTCCAATTCGCTACTATCAATCAGGCGCCGCTCGAAGACGACGCGCGCGTGCCGTTGATCCCGACGCGGCCATACGAAGTGACGGGAAGAAGGTGTTAGCGCGACCTCTGCCCCATGCGGCTCTACTCGCCATGGGCGACAGACACCTTCTTGTCCGTCCAACGACCACCTGTTAGTCGATATATCGTGTACGGAGCCGCAGCCAGGTCACCGTTTTTGTCAAAGGCAATCGGTCCTGTCAAACCGTCCATGTTTGTTTTCCGCACCGCCTGCAGTACATCGACGGCTCTGGCAGATTGAGCGGCCAATACGGCCTGTACGATGACCGAGGTAGCATCGTAGGCATAGGGTGCCTGGAATCCTTCCAGCTTTGCCTTGTATCGCGCCTCATAGCGGGACGCAAAATCCTTTGCTGGCATTCTGTTCAACGGCAAGCCTGGCTGGATAGTGACCGTACCTTCACCGTCCCCGCGGGCGAGATTCAAAAAGATAGCGTTGTTGAACCCCTCTCCGGCGAGCGTCGCCTTCATGCCCGCACTTCGCATCCGTCTGACGATCTGGGCGGCTTGCGCATCAAATCCGCCGAATACAACCAAATCGGCGTTCTGAGAGCGGATTCGGGTCAGGATAGCGCTGAAATCAACTGTCTTATCCGTCACGTACTCTCGGGCAACAATTGCGACGTGGCGCTGCGCGATGAAATCGCTGACCCGGTCGGCGAGGCCCGCACCGAAATCAGTTCTGTCGTCAACGATGGCAACACGCCTAGCCTGAAAATCTTCGACAAGATAGCGTCCCAGTTCAGCACCGGCAACCGCGTCCTGCCCAACGACTCTGAACGACGACTTCTTCCCTCGAAGCGTGTAGATAGCGCTCGTGGAGCTAGGGCTTACCTGTGCAATCTGGGCATCGTCGTATACGTTCGAGGCGGCAATGCTGCACCCGGAATTGAAATGCCCTACCACCCCCGCAACCGACATATCGACAAAGCGCTGTGCAACCTGACTCGCTACTCGCGGGTCCGCCTGGTCATCAAGTGGCGCCAGCTCGAATGAGACAGTACGCTCGCCTAACTTTGGATGCCGCGCATTCGCGTCCTCGATAGCCAGTAGCGCCGCGTTTTCCATTTCTTTTCCATCTGCCGCCGACGGACCCGTCAATGGGGCAGCAAATCCAATGCGAACAACAGCCGCGTCTTCTGACTGAGCGCCCTGACACCACAGAGTCGCGATCGAGAAAATCACCCCGCCGGCGAAGCGCTTCAACGTGCTCATGAGCCAGTTCATGATTTGCTCCCGATCGACATCACTTCGCCAGTGCAACGGCGCGGCGTAGAACCACAGGCTTGCTGCATCGCGCATATCCATACAATAGAAACAAGCATCGTGAAATGCAAACAATTTTCTTTTAAAAATCGGTTTGTCTGCATTCAATCATCCAATTAAGCGCATACATTTCTCACCATCAAATTGTGAGCTTCGACGCTTGCTCCGCCTTCCCGATGGGTATTTGGCTTTGGTGAATTAAGAGCTGCATCAATAATTGATGAATGTATGTACTACTCCCTGGACAGCACTGACGTTTCGTCCAGATTGCGCCTTCTCTTCAGACAACTTGGATGCAGACATTGACGCACAAAAATGGAGCAGACGTCCGAAATGTTGCATACAATAAAAACAGATTGCTCCGGGCGAGGTGCGAAATGATGCGAACATCTGGCTGGACTCCAATTCTCGAAGGCGGGAATGGTCCGACGTATCTGGCAATTGCCAATGCCGTCGCTGAAAGCATAAATAAGGGTGAGCTCCGCGTCGGCGACAGATTACCCCCGCAACGTTCACTGGCCGCATTACTCGGCATCGACTTCACGACCGTTAGCAGGGGCTATGCCGAGGCGCAGCGACGAGGTCTGCTCGAGGCTCGCGTGGGTCGCGGCACCTATGTGAAGGCAATACAGCGTCCGTCTGCCACTCTAACGAACGTGTCCGGCATCGACATGTTGATAAATCAGCCCCCGCCGTTCGACGACCCCACGCTTGAGAAGCGCATCTGGGAAGGTGTGCCTGCAATGCTGGCCGAGCGCGGCATGGAAATGCTCATGCGCTACCAGGTGCCGAGCGGAGCCATGAGAGACCGTCTGGTGGGGGCGAACTGGCTCACTCAGCGTATTCCGGGCCTCGGGCCCGAGCGCGTCCTTGTTTGCCCCGGCGCACAAGGCGCACTCCTTGCCGTCTCCATGATGTTGGCAAGCGCGGGAGACACCATTTGCGTAGAGGCGTTGACGTATCCAGGCTGCATCCTGCTTGCGAAGGAACTGGGTGTTCGTCTGTCGGCGGTCGAAATGGACGAGCACGGAGCGATGCCTGAATCACTTGACGCGATTTGCCGATCCGAGAAACCGAAGGCGTTCTATTGCACTCCCATTGTTCACAATCCCACCACGATTACGATGCCGTTGGACCGGCGCATCGCTTTAGTCGAAGTAGCGCGCCGTCACAAACTCCCCATCATCGAAGATGACAACTATTGGCCTCTGGTCAACTCGCCCGACGATTCTGCCGATGCCTTGCGCGAACTTCCCGCTCTAGCGTCGCTGGCGCCCGAGTTGGTGCATTACATATCGGGACTGGCGAAATGCGTGTCGCCCGCATTGCGAATCGCCTATCTGGCCGTACCTGACCAAAGCTCCGCAGAGAGAGCATCCGTCGTGATACGTGCGACGGCATCGATGGCCGCGCCGTTGAGCGCCGCCGTTGCTACTTACTGGATTGAATCTGGTTTGGCAGAAGAGATGCTTAGTGCGATACGCACAGAAAGTGAGGCACGCCAAGCTATCGCGCACCGGCATCTATCTGCTGACCTGGAAAATCGACATGGCTACGGCTTTCATTTGTGGCTGCCATTACCCGTGCCTTGGACATGCAACGCGTTCATAACCCAACTGAAGCTTTCAGGCATATCAGTCGCGGGTACTGACGCCTTTTCGGTTTCCGAGGCACCCGATGGTGTCCGACTCTGCTTAGGCGCGCCGAGAACACGTAACGACCTTGAGAATTGCATGCGTCGAATCGCCGACATCCTGCATCTCAAATCGTATGAACCGAGTCAAGTAATCTGATACTCATGAAGCCATGGCGAAACGAGTGCAAAAGATCCCGCAGTACACTCGGCAGAGACTGAGACAGCGTCGTCTCACGGCTAACGAACGGCAGGCAGTGGTGCTCTCGTTAATCGCACCGGTTCACAGCTTGGCTTGAGATGTCATGCGCGTCGCCAATGTGCAAAGCGCCCTAAGAGTTGTCTAAACCACTTAGATATCCAAGGTGACACCTTCACGATTCTGCGTTCCATCCTCAAGATGAGGGCCGGGATGCGGGCGTGCAATACAAATCAGCGCCTCTCCCGGTTCCACGTCATGTGCCGGAGGTTCAGTGTAGTCGACTTCACCTTTAACGACTCGCGTTACGCAAGTGCCGCAACTGCCCGACCGGCAGGCGTAAAGTGGCTTCAGACCGTTCGCCTCAGCCAACTCGAGCAGACTGCCAACTTTCGGCCTCCAAATTGCGTTCCGGCCACTTTTGGCGAACGTGACTACGACACCTTCGCTGTTGTCCACTTCCACTGTCTGTTCGATTCGGCGTGAAACCGAGGCCGGCCCGAAGCTCTCAAGGTGGATTCTCGAATCCCGCACGCCTAACGACAATAAAGCGTCGTAAACGCTTTGCATGAAGCCCGGTGGGCCACAAAGATAAACCTCGTAATCGTCAAGAGGAAGTACTCTGCGCAGAAGCGCCCGGTCAATATACCCTTCACTCTGATGTGTTTTTCCGAGCACATCATCTTCAGAAGGACGGCTGAACGCGATATGCAGAGTCAGGTTGGCATGAAGCTCGCCCTTCTTTGCAAGATGTGCTGCGAATGCGCGGTGCTTGCTGTTAATCGCGGAATGGATGCAGTAGATTGGCTTGTGGAGGAGCGTGCGCCCGTCGTTGACCAGTTGACTATTGAGCATCGCGATCAAAGGCGTAATGCCGACTCCCGCGGAAATAAGCGCCAGAGGTCTTCCTGCTGCCTCATCGAACACAAATGCACCGCGCGGGGCGAGCGTCTCAATTGTGTCGCCAACAACAATGTGGTCGTGCAAAAAATCGGAGCAGCCGCCCTTGCCTTCTCGTTTTACGCTAATCCGATAGGTCCTACCGTTCGACGCGTCGGACAGCGTGTAAGTACGGATCACGGGTTCCGCCCAGCCAGGCGGCTGCAGGCGGATAGGCAAATACTGGCCTGCCTGGTAACCCACGAGACCGCTACCGTCTGCCGGCTCCAGAATGAAGGAGCGGATCGTCGCACTCTCGTCAATGGTCTCCAGAACCTTGAATGGTCGCCAAACCGTACGAAGCCGTTCCGCTTCCAGCGTTTTTGCGACGATATCCCAGTGGCCGGTGCGCTCAAGAAGCGGGGAATAGTCCGGCGCTGTGAAGGTGCATGGCAAGCTTGCCTCGACCCGGCAAACTTCGTCGATGTGATAGCGGAACAGGCGCTGTGCGCCGTTGAACGCGTGCAACTCAGGACCGTCCCATACAACCTCCGCGTGAGCGGCGATGTAGAGCATGGCGCCGCTATCAAAGTCGATGAACATCAGCCCCGCATGATTGTCGAATTGCCAGTTGCCAATCGTGTTGAAGATAAAGTTGCCGACAAAATCCGGTGCTGTCAGCGTGTGGTCGTCATCGATACGGACGAAGCCAGGCCGTCCGCCGCGGTGCGACACATCTGCGCCTGTGGCAACCGGGTCCCCTTCTTGCAAAAGGACGCTGGCCACAAAATAAGTATCGGCTTTAGAAATGATGGCCGAGGCTGAGGCGTCGAGCCGGCTATTGCGGTGAACCGGTCGCGGCTCCGGTGAAAGCGGGTCGCGATTGAACGAGAGCTCGCGCCCCTGAATGTACTGCGGGCAGATACCCAAGGTCTGGCGGACGTCGATTGTAAAGCCATCGGGCAGCAACGCCCCAACGGTGCCTATCACGCGATTCCGACGCCGAGTATGAAACTGGACGCCAAGCAACGCTATCTCCGCGCCAGGCACGAGCGTGTCGTTTAGCGGGTCACCGTATAGAGCGCGAGCGCGAACCGTAAGCGTCACATCGCTGGTGGGATTGACGAAGCCGGGCTCACCAACCAGAAACGAAGCCCAAGGGCGACCGGAGGAGTCGACGGATGCCATGAAAACGTACGGCAGCATGAGGAAGAATTCCCTCTGTTGGACCGTCAGGTACCGGCGAACGGCACGCCGCCCTTGAGCGTCTATCTTTTCACGTACCCCGACGCGCTCTTGCACTGCCAATTCGCCTTCGTGGAACGGTGAACGCTCAAGGTCCCAGCCGGGCGAAGAAGGAACGGTTGAACTGCTCATGACGTTGCTCCCTACGTGTCACTGTCTTGCACCAGACTTCGATACGCAGTTCAGTGAGCCACTACGGTTGCCCGGCCCGTCCATCGACCGGCCAGGAATAGCATCCGCTTCAACGATGAATATCTTTTCCCTTCAGAACTTGTTCGCAGCCAAATCACCGTGAAATCAGCGAAAGCGTGGAAGGCCTTCTTTCCCGCTGGCGCGCGGTTGCCATGCACATCATCTATGAAAACGACTCCTGTCCGTCTCTATGTTCAGGCATTTAAACCGGCAGGAGACTTCTGAAATTCCACAAATCCCGGCAGCGCCTCGATTCTTTGCAACCACGCATTCACATTAGGGTAACCCTTCAGATCGACGTTACCTTCGGGTGCTCGCGCTATGTAACTGTACAGGGCGACGTCGGCGACAGTCGGATGGTCGTGTGAAATGAACTCGTGGCCATCAAGCTCCGCCTCGATGATTTTCAGTATGCTGTGCGCGACGCCAATGACCTGCTCCGGGTTGTACTTTGCTCCAAAGACAGTGATTAAACGCGCGGCGGCAGGACCATTTGCGATCTCGCCAGCAGCCACGGACAGCCAACGCTGTACGGCTGCCGCAGCCTGTGGAGACTCTGGCAGCCAATCTTCCTTGCCATACTTCTTCGCCGCGTAAATGAGGATGGCATTCGAATCGGCGATGGTTATGCCATCATCGACCAACACGGGAACTTGTCCAAAGCGATTAATCTTCAGAAATTCTGGCGCTTTATTCGCCCCCTTCATCAGATCGACCTCCACGAGCTCCGGTTGTAAACCTATTAGGGACAAAAAAAGTCGTGCGCGGTGAGAATGTCCAGACAGCGGATGGTAGTAGAGCTTCATGGCTTTCTCTCAAGATGAAGTGGAACACGGAGGTGCTGCGGATGTCGTCACAGTCCAAGTTCGGTCAGCCCGGCGTGGCCGTCAGGACGGCGACCGAGCGGCCAATGGAACATTCGGTCTTCTTCTTTGACAGGAAGGTCGTTGATGCACGCAAAACGACGAATCATCAAGCCCCTATCGTTGAACTCCCAGTTTTCGTTGCCGTATGAACGAAACCAATTCCCGGAGTCATCGTGACACTCGTACGCGAAGCGCACCGCGATTCGGTTACCCGAAAACGCCCACAGTTCCTTAATCAGCCGGTAGTCCAGTTCGCGCTGCCACTTGCGGGTGAGCAAGGCCACTATCTCCGCACGCCCGTTTGCAAATTCGGCGCGATTTCTCCAGCGCGAATCGGCTGAGTAAGCAAGCGAAACGAGCGCGGGGTCACGGGTGTTCCATCCATCTTCTGCAAGTCGCACCTTCAATGTTGCGGTTTCGTTGTCGAAGGGGGGACACGGAGAGCGTACATCTTCCGACATTATTGGACTCCTGCTCATGCAGAGGAACTTCAATAGGAGACCGGCGAAGTGCCGGCCCATTCACCTGGCAGCCTGTCTCAACTGAATATGCGCAGCCAAAGTTTGACCGTTGCAGAATCCGGCTGGTTACGTTGACGAACGGTCAGATCAAACTTTGTTTTGCATTTGCACGATTGCTTCGACGGCCTACCCAAGATGGGTTAGACCAAGTCAAAAATGTAGTGCGAAATCGATAAGAAGTTGCGAACTTCGAAACAACGAGCGCACGAAGCAAGGCATCATTTTTTTGCCGGAGCGACGCTGGGACGTCAGCCAATCCGTGACGCGATAACTGGCCGCGCCAGGCCGAATCCCATTTTTCACAATTCGGTCGGACGGCCAGTAAGCCCGCACAGAGTGCGATCTTCATTTCGTTGTGGGAGGCCACATGTTTCCCGATGCAGACAGCGGTGCGAATGACGACCGTGCCGGCAAGGCATCTCAAAGATATCAATGCCCGCGCTGTACCGGGCCGTTCGCCGCCGTTCCTGAATCGTCCCGTGGTGGCGCAGCGGGACCGAGCGGTTGCCAGCTCGAAAACGTCAAGCCTGGCGTTTACTGGATAAGTGCTGGCGGATACGACACGATGTTCCTTGTTACGGGCGCCGGAGTAATCGCTGTCGACGCGCCCCCCTCGTTGCGAGAAGTATTATTGTCCGCCATAGCGTCCGTCACGGCGGAGCCAGTCACACACGTCATCTATAGCCATTCGCACTTCGACCACATCGGCGCAGCCGATATCTACCCGCAAAGCGCAGTCCGAATCGCACACCAGTACACCGCAGAGAAGTTGGCTGGGTATAGCGACCCTCAGCGCCCGATTCCGACAATCACTTTCAGCGACGAATATGTGCTGCAGCTAGGTGATGTAGAACTCGAACTCCGCTATCACGGAAACATCCATCAGCCCGGCAACATCTTCATATACGAACCGAAACAAAAGGTCCTCATGCTCGTGGATGTCATTTTCCCAGGATGGGTACCCTTCAGGAACCTGGCGGTTGCCAATGACGTTCACGAGTATTTGCACGCCCACGATCTGCTTCTCGATTACGACTTCGACGTTATGGTGTGCGGCCACCTTACGCGTTATGGCACGCGTGCCGATGTCGTCACACAGAAGGAGTTCGTGCAGCAACTGCGCGCGGCGTCCATGAAGGCGTTGAAGTCTGTACGAATTGAAGACGTGGCCGCACGGACGGGGACCGACAATCTGTGGGCGCTGATGGACGGCTGTCTGGAAGACGCAATCGAAACTGTCACTAACGAGATGCTAACGACTCCGACTGCCGATGGACGGCTGTGGACCGACAGGCTGGGAGGTGCAGACATATGGACCAGGCACCATGCCTTTTCCATGATTCAGGCACTGCGCGTTGAAAGTGCCGATTAGTCATGATTGAAAGCAATGCAAGAACGTTCTATAGATGTGGCGGCGGCTTCTATAGACTGAAGTCGTGCCCGAGGCCAGTGAAAAGAATACGCGTTCGCCGGCCACATATCTCGGCATGTCAACAAAAGACCATGGAGCTACGCCGTGCAGGATTGCAAGCAAGACAGGAGCTGGAAAATCGTCGAATACCGTCCCGAATTTACAGACGGGGTCATCGATTTGATTCTTACAATACAAAACGTTGAAGCCGGCCTTAACATCTCGCTCGAACAGCAACCCGACCTTCTCTCTATCGAATCAAACTACCCGCAGGCGGGTGGCGGATTTTGGGTTGCAGTAGACGAATCGGGCGACGTAATTGGCTCCGTCGGACTTCGACGCGAGACCGAGGAAGTCGCCGTTCTCAAGAAATTCTTCGTCAAGGACAGCTATCGCGGGGCTGGCGTCGCGGCTGGCTTATTTGACAGGCTGCTCGCATTCGCAGACCAGAGCGGGGTGAGGACAATCCTCCTGGATACACCATCGATTGCAAGCCGCTCACACGCGTTCTATCGCAAGAAGGGCTTCCGGCAGATAGACAGGTCCGATGCGCCTATCACGTATGACTATCCTGACCGGGATTCGCTATTGTTCCGCCTGGACCTCTGAAATAAACAAGGGACGGCGAACCTATCGTCGTCTCTACTTCTTCCTCGGGCGCGAAAACTGTTTCGGCACGACGAAATTCACGACGGCGCTGTCGAGCGTCTCATGATTGGCGTCTACGAGCTCGATTAAAACCTTGTGCGCTCCACCCGGCAGCCCAACAATGATTAGGGGCTCGCCGCTCGCATCGGCCCAATGCCACGGTGCGTCGTCAACCGTTACATGAATGTGTCCGATACGTGGCGAGTCGTCGAGTGCCTTAGGGCCGAATACCGGTACGATGTGCAGATTCTCTGCCCGGTACTGGATAAATACGAAGCCTTTTGCCAGAGACTCGGCAAGAGGCGGGTCGACGACGATTCTTGCGGGAGGTTCGTTTTCCAGTGGGACAACGGGGTCTGCTCCGCGTATGTCGCGTGCACTCTGACCGAACGCACCACTTGCGCAAAGAATGACCGTCGCTCCCGCAATGCTTGCCAAAATCTGATTCACGGCAGGCTCTCCTGGCTCAGACCAATGCGGCGCTCGACATAGCTTTCCCCGCGCTTCCGCCCAATCTTTCGGTGCGAGTATAGGCGGCAAATTTCGTAGGCTTTTATCCATATGCACGACGGCGGTTCAGATTCTTTCCGATTCACGCGTTCATCATCGCTCCAGCACAACGCTGATCAGCGCCGGCTCAGCGATAGGCTGACTGCATCCAGGCTGCCGTTCAGGACCGTGAAGACACCCGTGCTAACGTGAAGCTTTTGCGTGCAAATCGGAAATACTTTTCCCCTGGCCGACGACTAACCTCAAGACGTCGTCAAAGCGATGCGAGAGCCGTCATGAAAGAGATTATCGAGGGGTTTCTTCGATTCCAGAAAGAGATCTTCCCGGAGCGGGTGGAGCTCTTTAAAAAGCTTTCGCGCGCGCACGCTCCTACCGCGCTTTTCGTTACTTGCTCAGACACATTGTGCAAACGATTCGAATTTTAGTTTCGCATGCGCCGCCCTTCAGACGATGAAGGGGCCTAGTCGAAGTCTCTCCGACGATATGACCGAGGAGCCTGAAAAGTGAACTTCAATTCTGACAATGCGGCCGTCGTTATTATTGACCCGCAAAACGATGTGTTGACCCCGAAAGGGACTGTCTGGGAAGCGGTCGGCGCCAGCGTGACGGAAAACAATACAGTCGGCAACCTGGAGCGGGTTTTGAAAGCTGCTAAAGACAAGGGTATTGGTGTGTTTGTGTCACCCCACTATTTTTACCCAACTGACTCAGGCTGGAAATTGAACGGACCGGTCGAAGCTGGCGAGATCGAGGCCGGGACGTTCTCCAGACGCGGACAGCTCACGCTCCAGGATTTCCAGGGCTCAGGTGCCGACTGGGTTGAATCATTGAGACCGTACATAGAAGACGGGAAGACAGTCGTCGTGAGCCCTCACAAGGTCTTCGGGCCACAGACCAATGACCTCGTGCTTCAACTCAGAAAACGAGGCCTGCAGAAGATCTTGCTTTGCGGGATGATTGCCAACCTTTGCGTTGAATCTCATCTTCGCGATTTTCTGGAGCAAGGGTTTGAAGTCACCGTGATATCGGACGCGACGGCTGGTCCACGGCATCCTGAATGGGGCGACGGTTACAAAGCGGCGATGGTGAATTATCGATTCCTTGCCCACTCTGTCTTGCCAACCGATGAGGTAGTCAGGCTACTCGGGTGACATAGACGGTGGTGCTTCTCGGGCATTGAGCATGGCGGCGCTTTCGTGCTGTAGGGCGCCGCCGTCAGTTGCAATCTCATCCCGTAGCATCGAACCACGCCCGAGTCTGTGCCGGACCGGGCTCCGTCGTTTTGTTGGAGAGGCAGATGCGTGAAGACATTTTCCCACTGCTTGAACGGATTCCATTACAGGCTTCTTCCGTAGCAGGCGTGCGGGATGCAATGACCTGCATGACAGAAGATCTGCTTGGCCAGCGCTCGACAGTAGTCCACGCTGCATCTCGCCCGATACGGCGGCATGCCAGATCTCGCGCTTGCGGCTCCACAGCGGCAGCTGTTGCAGTTGAATCGGTCAGGCCGGTCACCGGACCTTCCCGATTTCAAATCGTCGAGCGATTGTCGCGCGAAACGCTTTCCGTCTACTGGAGTGACGCCAGGACGGGGCTATACGCCGACCAGCGCTGGAGATTGTGTCGCGCCCGCATACGTTCATTTTGCGTATTGACCGGAGTTCCCATTCAAATCGGCGATCTGGTCTATCGCCCCAAATCACAGAGCACGGGCAGCCCCGCAAATCGCGACTTCATGATACTTGCAGACATGGTCCGCGACGATTCTCTGGATGTTCGCTGACCCCTGGCGTCGCATCCAATCGCATCGGTCCGAAACCAGACATGACCGCAACCATCGGAGCCTTGCGCGTGAGCGTCAGGAACCGATGGCTTTTGCGTTTACGTTGCGCACCCGAATCCGAGAATCCGGACGAATAGCCCAAGCCGTGGCTCACCAACCAGGTCTGCAGCCCAAATACTTCGCGATGCAAATCAAATCTGCGCCGAACCGCCGTCTACAAACAGTTCGCTTCCGTTGACGAAACTGCTTTCATCGGATGCGAGAAATAGCGCAGCGCTGGCCGTCTCGTCGGGGTCACCTAGACGCCCAAGCGGCGTCGTCGCCTGTACTGCACTCACCATCCCTTCGTGCACGTCATTCGACGGAGCCAGGTTGTGCCATCCGGGCGTCGAGGTCGAGCCGGGCGCGAGTACGTTTACACGAATCTTGCGCGGCGCAAGGTCGAGGATCCAGCTTCGCGCGAAGTTGCGGATGGCCGCCTTGCTTGCGCTGTACACGCTAAATGCCGGAATGCCGGTTACGGCTGCCGTGGAGCCCGTGAGAACAATGGATGCGCCATCCTTGAGCAGCGGCAACGCTTTTTGCACCGTAAAAAGCGTCCCCTTCACGTTGGTCGCGAATGTCTTGTCGAAATGTTCTTCGGTGATTTCGCCAAGCGCGGCAAACTCGCCACCGCCCGCATTTGCGATCAGAATATCGATGACGCCCGCTTCGTCTCTGATAGTCGCGTAAAGACGGTCGAGGTCGGCGAGGTTAGATACGTCGCCCCGAATGCCACGAGCGTTGCCACCGACCTCGGCAACAGCCTTGTCCAGCTCTTCCTGGCGCCGCCCGGTCATGAAAACACGCGCGCCTTCGCCGGCAAAGCGCTTCGCGATAGCGAGACCGATACCGCTATTCGCGCCAGTGACCAATGCAACCTTACCTGCAAGCTTACCCATCTCGACACTCCAGTTACTTTTCGACCTCCCATTATGGAACGACACCTTCTGATAAGATAGTACCTACCTAAAGGTAAGTACGAGGTCTTGATGGAACTGCGTGCAGACAGTTGTGGATTGGAAGTCGCATTGACGGTTATCGGCGGAAAATGGAAACCCCTTGTGCTGTTTCATCTGAACAATGGCCCTCGTCGGTTTGGTGAGTTGAAGCGGCTTGTGACAGGCATTAGCGAAAAAGTCCTGATTCAGCAGCTGCGCGAGCTTGCGGACGACGGCGTCATCATTCGCCGGGACTATCAGACGGTTCCGCCCAAGGTCGATTACGAAATGACGCCGTTTGGCTATTCGCTGGCTGCGGCATTGAAGCCGCTTTGCGCGTGGGGCGACGAAAACCGGCAAAGGATTGCCGAACTGACGCAAGCGGCTTAGCCGCACACCTGCGCTTCCAGAACCGCAAGGGGTGTTACCGCCGAAATCCGCGTCAACAAACACAAAAGGGCAAACCGTTGCGGTTTGCCCCTTGAAAACCTGCCGAATGCTCGCAAAGCAAACTCAATCGTTTACTTTGCGATTACCCTGCTCTACTTCTTGTAGTTCGCTGCGCCTTCGGTGATTTCCTTGTGCGCGGCTTCGATGTCCGCCCAGCCCTCGACCTTCACCCACTTGCCCTTCTCGAGCGCCTTGTATTGCTCGAAGAAGTGCTTGATCTGGTCTTTCAGGTAGGCCGGGACGTCGTCGATCGACTTCAGGTTGGCGGTCATCGGGCAGACCTTGTCGTGCGGGACCGCGACCAGCTTCGCGTCCACACCGGATTCGTCGGTCATTTGCAGCATGCCGAGTGCGCGGGCACGCACCACGGAACCTGCCAGCAACGGGAACGGCGTGATCACCAGCACGTCGACCGGGTCGCCGTCGCCCGACAGCGTTTGCGGAATGTAGCCGTAGTTCGCCGGATAGCGCATGCCCGTGCTGATGAAACGATCGACGTGGAGCAGGCCCGTTTCCTTGTCGGCTTCGTATTTCACCGGATCGCTTTGCGCCGGGATTTCGATGATGACGTTGAAATCTTGCGGAAGGTCTTTGCCTGCGGGGACGTTATTGAAGCTCATGAGCGCTCTCTGGTCGGGATGGAATTCGGAACACGGCGCGCGGCGTGCTCGCTCGAACGGGATGCAACGTGAAACTCGCCTCGAGCAGCGGCGCTGCGGCCGGACAGTGCTGAATACGCCATTATAGCCAATCGCCCAATGGCATCCCTCGTTGGATCGGGGCGATAATCGTCTGGCGTCTCTCGATTGTGCCTCTCGTTTGTGAACACCACGTCACCGCAGCGCGGTGCTCGTGACACCTCAAGGAGCATGCATGGAAGAAGCCCGGCATTTCATCGGCGGCGAATGGTCCGCTGCATCAGGCGGCGAGACGATCGCCGTACTCGATCCCTCGGACGGCCAGCCGTTCACCCAACTCGCGCGCGGCACCGCGGCGGATATCGACGCCGCCGTGCACGCCGCGCGCCGCGCGTTCGAAGGCCCTTGGGGCCAAGCGAGCGCCGCCGAACGCGGCCGTATCCTGTACCGGCTGTCCATGCTGGTCGCCGCGCGGCAGGAAGAACTCGCCCAACTCGAAGCGCGCGACACTGGCAAGCCGCTCAAGCAGGCGCGCGCCGATTCGGCCGCCCTCGCCCGCTATTTCGAGTTTTACGCCGGCGCGGCGGATAAGTTGCACGGCGAAACGCTGCCCTACCAGACCGGCTATACGGTGCTGACGATTCGCGAGCCGCACGGCGTGACCGGCCATATCGTGCCGTGGAATTACCCCATGCAGATTTTCGGGCGCAGCGTGGGCGCGGCGCTAGCCACCGGCAACGCCTGCGTCGTCAAACCGGCCGAAGATGCGTGCCTCTCCGTGCTGCGGGTCGCCGAGCTTGCTGCCGAGGCGGGTTTGCCGGCTGGCGCGCTGAATATCGTCACGGGCTTCGGCCATGAGGCGGGCGCGGCGCTTGCGCGTCATCCGGGTATCGATCACATCTCGTTCACCGGCTCGCCGGATACCGGCAAGCTCGTCACGCAAATGGCCGCCGAGAATCATGTGCCGGTCACGCTGGAACTCGGCGGCAAGTCGCCGCAAATCGTTTTCGCCGATGCGGACCTCGACGCCGCGCTGCCCGTGCTGGTGTCGGCGATCGTGCAAAACGCCGGGCAGACCTGCTCGGCGGGCAGCCGTGTGCTGATCGACCGGGCGATTTACGAGCCCTTGCTCGACCGGCTGAGCAGCGCATTTCATGCGCTGCGCGTTGGCCCTTCGCAGGCCGACCTCGACTGCGGGCCGCTGATCAGCGCGAAACAGCAGCAGCGCGTGTGGGATTTCCTCTCGGATGCGCAGCACGACGGCATCGCCATGGCGGCGCACGGCGAGGTGGTTCCCGAAGCGCCGGAAAGCGGCTTCTATCAGGCGCCGACGCTGCTGCGCGACGTGCCCGCGAGCCACCGCCTCGCTCGCGACGAAGTGTTCGGCCCCGTGCTCGCCGCCATGTCGTTCAGCGACGAAGACGAAGCTTTGACGCTTGCCAACGGCACGCCGTTCGGTCTCGTCGCCGGCATCTGGACACGCGACGGCGCTCGGCAGATGCGGCTCGCGCGCCGCCTGCGCTCCGGCCAGGTGTTCATCAACAACTATGGCGCGGGCGGCGGCGTCGAATTGCCGTTCGGCGGCGTCAAGCATTCGGGCCATGGGCGCGAAAAGGGCTTTGAAGCGCTGTATGGCTTCACGGCGCTCAAGACCATTGCAATCAAGCACGGTTAGTCAGGTGCGCGCATCACCATCCACAACGAACAACGGAGACATCATGCGGTTGACAGGTAAAACAGCCATCGTCACAGGTGGCGGCTCGGGTTTCGGTGAAGGCATTGCGAAGACCTACGCGCGCGAAGGCGCTAACGTGGTGGTCAACGATCTGAACGGCCCAGCTGCCGAACGCGTGGCCAGCGAAATCGCGCTGGCCGGCGGCAAGGCCATCGCGGTGACGGGCAACGTCGCCCAGCGTGAGGACTGGCAGACGCTGCGCGAGGCCGCGCTTGAAGACTTCGGCAGCGTGCAGATCGTCGTCAACAACGCGGGCACCACGCATCGCAACAAGCCGGTGATGGATGTGACGGAAGCCGAATTCGACCGCGTCTATGCGGTGAATGTGAAAAGCATCTACTGGAGCGTGCAGGAATTCGTGCCGTATTTCCGCGAGCAAGGCGGCGGCTGCTTCATCAATATCGCGTCCACGGCGGGTGTGCGGCCGCGCCCCGGGCTCGTCTGGTACAACGGCAGCAAAGGTGCGGTGATTATCGCGAGCAAGTCGCTGGCGGTCGAGCTGGGTCCGGACCGCATACGCGTGAACTGCGTGAATCCGGTGATCGGCGAGACGGCGCTGCTGGCCGAATTCATGGGCGTGGAAGATACCCCGGAAAATCGCCAGCGCTTTCTTGCCGGCATTCCGCTTGGGCGTTTTTCGACGCCGCAGGACATCGCCAACGCCGCGCTTTATCTGGCTTCGGACGAGGCGGAGTTCATCACCGGCGTGTGTCTGGAAGTGGACGGCGGGCGCTGCGTGTAGCGCCGCGCCGTATCTGGTCCGCGAGGGTTTCGCGTGCAGCGGCCCTCGCCGCAGTCAGTGTTTTCCCCGGGTATCGATTCGTCGTGCAGACCACGCAGCGCGGATAGAATCGATCGACGGCGGTACTTCAATTCCACAAGAAAAGAGGAGACACCATGGCTAGTCCCGCAAATCCGCTCCACCATCCCGGCGCGGGTGCGCCGCCTTCCACTTTCGAAGAGGCCACCTACCGCAAGGTCAGCTGGCGGCTCGCGCCGCTTCTCATGCTCTGTTACGTGGTCGCGTACCTGGATCGCGTCAACGTCGGTTTCGCCAAGCTGCAAATGACCAGCGATCTTGGGCTGAGCGATGCGGTGTATGGTTTCGGCGCCGGGATTTTCTTTGTCGGCTATTTCATCTTCGAGATTCCGAGCAATGTGATTTTGCATAAGGTCGGCGCGCGGGTGTGGATTGCGCGGATCATGGTGTCGTGGGGCGTGATCTCCATGCTGACCATGTTCGTTACTACGCCGACGATGTTTTATGTGATGCGCTTTCTGCTTGGTCTGGCCGAGGCGGGGTTCTTTCCTGGGATCATTCTTTATCTCACGTACTGGTATCCGGCGCATCGGCGTGGGCGCATGACTACGTGGTTTATGACGGCGATTGCGTTGTCGGGCGTGATCGGCGGGCCGGTGTCGGGTTATATCCTGAAGACCTTTAACGGCATGAACGGCTGGCATGGCTGGCAGTGGCTGTTTTTGCTCGAAGGGATTCCTTCGGTGATCGTCGGCATCATGGTTTTTGCCATGCTGGACGATCGGATTTCGAAGGCGAAGTGGCTGACCAAGGAAGAGCAGCAGTTGCTTGAACGGCATGTTTCTGCGGAAGAGGCGACCAAGCATGACATGCCGATTCGGCAGGTGCTGACGAGTGGGCGGGTGTTGATGCTTAGTCTTACGTACTTCTCGTTTGTGATGGGGTTGTATGGGGTGAGCTTCTGGTTGCCGACGATTATTAAGGCGACTGGCGTAACGGATGCTTTCATGATTGGGTTGCTGTCGGCGATTCCGTTTGCGGGGGCTGTCGTGGCGATGGTGTTTGTGTCGCGTAGCGCGGACCGGAAGCGGGAGCGGCGTTGGCATATCGCGCTGCCGGCGTTTGCGGGGGCGGTTGGGTTGGTGCTCTCTGTAGTTTGGGCGCATAACACTGTGCTGGCGATGGCTTCGCTTACTCTCGCGACCATGGGTATTCTCACCACCCTGCCGCTGTTTTGGAGTTTGCCTACGGCGATCCTAGCCGGCACGGGCGCCGCTGCCGGCATTGCCATGATCAACTCGATCGGCAATTTGGCGGGTTTTCTGAGTCCGTACGCGGTGGGCTGGCTCAAGCAAGCGACTGCCGCGAATGACTCCGGCATGTATATGCTGGCGGCGTTCATGGTGCTCGGCGGGTTGCTGGCGATCAGTGTGCCGGCGAAGATGGTGAATAAGTAAGGGGTTGAGGTGCGGGCCTTGGCAGTGATTCACTGCTGAGGCCTTGCATTGGTGCGCGAACGTGCGTCCAATTCACCGCCGGATACGTTGGTTTCGACGGATGTTGGCCAACTATCGCCGATGGCATGAGGCGGTAGTCGGCCATGAAGGCAAACTCGGTATCGATCCGCAAGCGACTGGTGTGAGATGTCTGACGGACACATTGGCCAAACAAGCTTTGACGCGCTTCTCGTCGTTCATGGCACGTAGCAATGCCCTGGAACCAGCCCGGTCTGGGCATCCGGATTTGCAACTCAAGGGCCGGGAGCTTCGACGCTGGCAGCATGCAAGCGATCGAAATCAAGAATAACGATTTCCCCGAACCTCAGATCGACGATACCCTGACTCTCGAGGTTCTTGAGCAGTTGGTTCGTCGTCTGCCGCGTAAGCGAAACCATTGAAGCCAAGGTGTCTTGCGAGAGCTTTATCCTGCTCCGTTCGGCATTGATCCCTCCGTAGCCACCAGCGATCAGCAATAAGCGACTTGCCAGGCGTTGTGCGGCGGGCAACAGAATCATGGCTTCGTTGTTTTCGAAGGAGACTCGGATTTTTTGCGCCATCAACAACCCAAAATTCCGCCAGTAAGCAGGGTTAGCCTTAAGCAGGCTTTCCAGCGCGGGACCGGGTACGTGAAGCACGAGAGTCTCACTTATTGCTGAGGCATCGTGCGGTCGAGGCAACCCGTCGAACATCGAGATTTCCCCGATCCACGCGGTCGGCCCAAGTACGGCGAGCAGCGCCTCTTTTCCATCCGCTCCAACAGTGCCGATGGACAATGCACCGTCGAGAACGGCGTACATGCCGAACGACTGTTCGCCGCGCCGATAAAGCTGTTGCCCCTTCTTTAGTCGAAGCAGGTCAGCGTGAGCGACAAGATAGTCCTGAAGCTCGATCGGTAAATCCTTGAACCACGGTGATGTTGCAAGTTGTGGTCTATAGCGTTGTACGTGGGAATTCATTTGGCGCCAATCTGTCGGGTAGCTGATAGATATTAGACGGTTTTGACGACATGATTGGGGCTCATGTCTGACGGCGCGGGGAGGTTATCGTGGGCGTCGGTCCTGTTCGAGCGGCACGAATGGTACGAGCGGTGAGAGTGGCAGCAATGGCAAAACGCCAGGGACATGCCGCACCACGCGAGTCGAACGAAAATCTTCCTTTACGAGGTACGCAGTCGTGGAACATAAACATATTCCGGGTCTTGTCGATGTCATCAAGGTGGACCAGCCTGCCGGCATCCTTCAAATCGCGCGCGACGGCACGCTTGACCGCGCCTTTGGGTCAGGCAAGCCATTGCTCAACCGCCTGTTGCTCCGCCGCATACTTGGGGTGCTTTCCTACAAAAGCCGTCGATTCCCGACGATGAGCGCGAGAAAGGCAACCGGACGCGAGACTCAACAGGACGCGTTGTGGCAGAAACTTAACGCCGCCGCGCCGGATGTCCGTGCGGGCCCCGCCGATCTGGAGCCATTGGCAATGTGGGTGCGCGGCTCGAACTCCGATGCCGCAGTCGGGCCACTTGTGCAGCAGGTCATAGGCCGTTTATTCAGTCCCACCTTCGAAGCGGGCGAGGCCACCTGGGCCGCTGCGGAAGTGGTTGCTGCGTCGATTGCGCCGGGTAATACGCTGCGTAATCTGGCTTGGCGCTTAACCGGCAAGGTGACACGCGCCAAGGGGTTACTCGCTCCAATGGTCGGTGGGGACCTTGCAGGCGTCCACGCGGTCAGCGTAGCAATACACAATGTCGTAAAAGGCCTGAATCAAATGCGTGGTCTTTATCGCGACGCGTCGGTGCGCCAGACACTCACGCCCGAGATGGTCAGCCGTCGTTGCCTTTTCGCCCCGGGCGTGGTGCTTCGTCAAGCGACATCGAGTGGAACGGTCGGTGGCTGCCCCTACTCCGCGGGTACGCTGTTGCTGCTGGAGTTGGAGAGAGCCCGGCAGACGAGTGGTGACGAATCCATGATTTTCCTTGCCGACACCTGGAGTCGCTGCCCCGCCGAGCAATGGGTGCCAGCCATGCTGGAAGGCGTATGGAGGCGAGCTACAAGCGCTCACGGACAGTAAGGTTCGCTTCGTTGCATGGTAGCTGGGGGGTTCTCTGTTGGCCCGGTGTCGGCCATCTGCAGCCGTTCGCCCACATTGTGTACGAGCCACCTGAACAACAACTTTTACCGTTGATCGCTGCGGTCTGTTGCCATACTTCCCCCGGCAGCGACGCCGCTATGCTGGAATGTCCCGCACCACTTCCGTCAACTCGCCAGAATTCATCTCATAGAAGAAGCCGTAGAGCTTGACCTCCTTTGGTACAGCCGGGCTGGCACGAAGCAGTTTGACATCATGTTTGATCGACTCCTCGAAATGTGAAATAGCGAGGCTATCGTGATCGAACATGGTCGAAATATCGGCGTGGTGGTGATCATGGAACTCGCCGACAAGAGTCTCCGGCGTGAAAGCCGTCGCGCCGCAGAACGAGTGATGCACCACCACGACGTTTTTTACTTTGAAAAGATAGTCCATCGTAGCGACCGATTGAAGAGCCGAAAAGGCACGGCCACCCGCGTTCGACACGGCGAACAGCGTCCGCGTGTTGCCGATCCGGTTACCGGCTTCGTCGAGAATGTTTTCGCCCGGATAGACCTCGTCGCCGAAGTAGTCGGCGACAGCCTGCGGTATTTCGGATGCCCGCGGATCAAAGCAGTGGATCACGATGGTCTTCATCGGAATGAACTGATTGAATCCCTGGAAGGCGGTTCGATCGAACCATGCCGGGTCAAACCACGGTTGCGTCCTGAATTCGAATTCGCTGTATTTGGTCATTGGCTTGCTCCACGTTGTACGGTCTTTGCTTGAACGAGGGCGTCGTTCGGGTGCTGGTATCGCTACCGAGTATAGGTTTGTCGAACCGCCGCACAAATGACGTCGAGCCCTCGATTTCTGCCAGCAAGCCAGATGCTCGAAGCACCGCTCATTCGTCGAACGGCGCCCAGTCCAGCACAGCCGGTGCATCCACGATTGTGAGCGGCGACCGATTGTGTGCAACGCGGGAACAAATGTGAAACCAGTGCGGGTACTGTTGCTTGCAGTCGACTTCGTGATTGAGCATTTCGTTGAATGCGCGCTTGAAGTTCCGGCGGGGGTATCGTCGTAGCACTTCGGCGACATCTGCTGGGTCGAGCTGCGCGCCGGCCACGCCAGAGACGTCATACGCCAAGCCCAACTGCGTCAGGCGGCTGGTGTCCCCCCTGAAATGATTCATATCCCACGTATGCAGCGCGATGTTGTCCCAAACCTTCTGTGCACGATCCTCCGTTACGCCTTGTTCAACAAGGAACGTCCGCGCCGCACTCGCACCTTCAATTTCGAAGCGGTGAGGACCGGGGGCATGATCAGTAAGTCCCAGATCGTGCAGCACCGCTGACAGGAACATCAGCTCGCTATCCACTTTCGTTCCTTCTTGTTGCGCGAACAGCTCACCGAACCAGTAGCATCGCATCACGTGGTTGAAGAGCGTGTCATTTGAGACCGAGCGCGCAAGGTCCTCAGCCTCGCGGACAATGCTGCTGTCCGGTACCTTGATATCTGAGATCATGAGAATGTCCTGGCTGCCTGAGTGTCAAAAATAGTCAGCCGAGTATAGGATCACGAATCGTTCCGCAATTGACATTCACAACTCGTTTTCTGCCGATTGATAGCGTGCGCGCCTGTTCCGCCCGCGATCAGCGCGAATTGCGTGAACCCACGTCGAGCCATCCTCCCTCAAGTCGCCCGGTCAGGCCGGCCTATCACAGCGGCGGCAGAAAAAGAGGGGTGATTGTCATTGCTGCCGCACGCCAAATGCCGATAACCTGTCGCCAGGACGCGCCATCCGCGAAACTCGCCACACCTCGACGCCTCAGGCAAATGGCTAAGACCGACAATTCGGACGGACAAGTGCCTCGCAAGGTTGTCATCGTCGCTTATGACGGTGCCAAGCTGATGGACATATCCGGTCCACTGCAAGCATTCAACGACGCCTGCTTTGAAGATGGTCGTCCCGCCTATCAGGTCGTTCTTGCCTCCGAGGCGGGCGGTCCGGTCTCCACCGATACTCGCGTGAAGCTGGAAACCGTACGGCTCGACGACGCAGTGATCGACTCCGTCGACACGCTGCTCGTTGCCGGCGCCGACCTGATCATGCCCGCTGCCGCGACTGCATCGCTTCGGGCGAGACTCGTGAGTTATCTCGACCGGCCTCGTCGGCTCGGCTCCGTCTGCACGGGCGCGTTCGTCCTCGCCCAGTTGGGCGTGCTGGATCGCCGCGATGCGACGACACATTGGGCTGCGTGCAGCCGGCTCGAGGACCAGCACCCGACCATCAATGTCAAGCCAGACGCGATTTTTGTCACCTCCGATCATATCTGGACATCGGCCGGTGTCTCCGCTGGGATAGACATGGCGTTGGCAATGATCGAGGACGATCTGGACCACCTCGCGGCGCTCCATGTGGCGCGCGGCATGGTTCTTTTTCTCAAGCGGCCGGGCGGTCAATCGCAGTTCAGCATGGAACTGCGGCAGCAGATGCGCGACGCGCGCGGTCGGTTCGACGACCTTCACGATTGGATTCGAACCCATCTCGAAGCGGACTTATCGATTCCGGCACTCGCGGACGCAGCGCGGATGAGCCCACGCAACTTCGCTCGTGTCTATCTTCGCGAAACCGGGGAAAGCCCCGCGCGAGCCGTCGAGAAGATCCGCATAGAAGCGGCCAGACGCCTGCTCGAATCCGCGCGCGATCCTATTCAGGTCATCGCGCGTCGGACCGGTTTTGGAGATGACGAACGGATGCGCCGGGCATTCGCAAAAGTTTATGGCGTGTCTCCGCAGGACTATCGCAGCCGCTTCGGACAGCCGAAGTCTTGACGCGAAAACTGGCAGAGATGCCTTTTCCGATGGAGCGAACGAATGTCCCTGAACGAGGGCTGTTTGTCGTTGCCGCCAAAGACAGGGTCAACTATTTTTTCGAATTCGACATTTGAGGAAAGTATATGAAAACCCCTGTCATCATCGGAGGCATGACTGCGCCGGACTCGGAGCTCGCCCGCACGGCGGCTGCTCTTGTCGAGCAAGCCCATTCGAAGCCGTTTCTCAATCATGTCCACCGGACATGGTGGTTTGCTGAGTTCATCGGCAAAAAGCGGCAAATGAAGTACGACCGCGAGCTGGTTTATCTTGCGTCGCTGCTTCACGACCTGGGTCTGTCGAAAGATCACATTGCAGACAAGCGTTTCGAAGTGGATGGTGCCGACGCCGCGAGTAGATTTCTGCATATGCACGACTATCCGAAGACAAAGGTGGACATCGTCTGGGATGCCATCGCCCTTCACTCGTCCGCCGAAATCGCCGACCGCAGGGAACCGGAAGTCGCGCTCGTGCACTTCGGCGCTCACGTCGACGTCCTGGGGCTCAGGATGGACGAGATCTCGCCCCAACTGATCGACGACACGCTCGCGCTGTATCCGCGGTTGGGCTTCAAGAGGGCGTTCACGGAGGCGCTAGCCGAGGTCGCGAGACGGAAGCCACACACTGCCGTCGGAACGGGTCTGGCCGACGTTGGACGTCGCCTTATGCCCGGCCTCGAAATTCCCAACGTTTGCGACCTGCTCCTTGCGGCACCTTTCGATAGCTGAGCCTTTCGCGTGACCGCAACTCCACCAAGGCCGCAGGAAACAGGCGCTTTCTTCGCCGACATGCGGGTGATCTATTGCCGCCAATCCTGGCAGGTTGTACGCACAGCGCTAAATGAGGAGCCCGGCTTTCCGTGTGTTGATCAAGGTCGGCCATGTTGCGGCGGTGCTAGCTTTTATCGGTGGGCTGCCTGCCACTGAAGTTACGTCCGCCCTTGCTACCGCTTCTGGGGAAGTCGGCTGGAGTCGGCGCCAGAGAGCTTTCGCGCCGGAATCGACGATTGACTGCTGATGCCCTTCTGCTCACGGGGGTATTCGACCTATTTCTGTCTGTGTCCCACCGCTGGCATTCCCCAGCTATGACTGACGATCAAAATTAACCCTATTCTCTTGCTGTCTGCCTTGCATGGGCTCCAATCGAGAAGACTTCGCCGGATTAGCGATGGAGCAGTCGTCACACTTCGGCGCGAGCTTTTACATATTTCTTTCACCGCATTTATCATTGCCGCCTTGGCGGTCGTGAAGCCACCTTGAACGACGACTGTCAAATTTTCGGCTTCTATACGATGCTTCGCCGCTATGTCGGCCATGGACAAACGCCGTACCGGCACTTCTTTCGAAGCGTTATCAAAGACCGAAGGTGAAAGTCAGCCGGACGTAGGCGAATGTCGGGTGAGCCATCGGAAGCAGACGCTGCGGTCACCACTCTGCGAGGGACCGCAGCGGGTCCAGGAACCGCCGTTCGGCGATTCGCTCACACATGTGAATGTCCGGCTTCTCTCACTTAAGAGTCGCTCGCTCCACTTTCGTTGTCGTCAGGGGCGGCAGGTCGTTGCGTTTCGCGCGGCGAGCATACATCTGTGTGCCTACACATCTTCCCTGTACGCCGCATCGTCATTCGCGGACCTGTCGATAGGCAGCGCGAAGGCTTCTACTCGTCGCATACGGGTCTTATTGATCAAAAGCCGGGTGACATCGGGGCGGGAGTAGTGGCCGGCAGGATCGGCGGCGTTCTTGGCCATGACAATGGCGGCAAGATCAATGTCCGCGTACAGAATACCTTCACTGTCCTCGGGCAACTTCGAGACCAGCGCGCTTCCGTCAGGACCGTAGATGACAGCATGACCACCACCCACGTGGTTCAAGTCACGCTTTTCGGGTGTGTCGCACAACTCGTCAATCATCGCTTCGGACACGACAGCGCAAGGTGCCAGCACAAAGCACGACCCCTCCACCGCATAGATTCTGCTTGCGGCATTGTTGACTTCGCTTCCGAGCGCCGGGGCATGGCAATCCATTCCTGGAAGTTAGCGAAGCCGAGCCGGCTTCAATTGATTGGTGGGGAAGAACACGCCCGAACCGCGCGCCACGCTTCATTTAACCGGCTCAGCTACCTTGGGCTCCGAGCAGGCACACCCGATGGCCTGCATCCCATATTTGCGCCCGGGCTTCAGGTTCCGCAGTGAGAGAGCGTGCCGGCGCACTTCTTTGGCAGCTAGCGGACCACCGTGACCCATGTGAAAGCGTTGCATGCCGGCCTCCACCATGCCCATCAATTCACCACTGACGGCTTGCGGGTCATCCTCGAACGGCGGGCGCATGGCGCGCCCCTGACGAATCAATCCGCCTAGAAAGACACCCGAGGCGATGAGGTCGCCGACTAACGCGTCTCCACTGGCCAGTTCAACTGAAACGGAGCCGGCCGTGTGGCCTGGCGTGTGCCTTGCCACGCCTTCGATTCCATAACCGCTTAGATCGATGGTGGCGTCGTCCTGAAGCAGGATGTCCGGTGTGAACGGCAAGTACGGCTCGCCGGGCACGCCGGAGCGCAAAAAGAGCGGCCCCCACCAATGCGTCACGCAATACGTCATTTCCTTGCGCCGCTCGTAGTAGTCCAGATCTCCGGCATGAGCAAGGATTGGCGCGCCCGTCAGTTCGCGCAGTCGCGCAGCCGAACCGGCATGGTCCGTGTGCGCATGAGTGACCACGATCAAGGTGACATCGCGAAAGCTTCGACCGTGCTTCTTCAGGACGCGCTCAATCTTGTCTTCTGAGCCCGGCGTGCCCGTGTCCACGAGAACGCAGCCCGTTGCACCGATGATGAGGTGGGAGTGGACCATGCCGAACGGCAGGATTTGAATCGTAATGATGGTAGGTTTATTCATGATGTGCGTCCTGTCGGTTGTTCATGGCGCTGCCCCCCTGTGCCCTTCAGTTCAACCCAAGCGGATTAGAGATCAGCAGCCTCCACCCACCGTCGCGGCCCTTTTCCATAACCTGCGTAGCGATGCCGCGTTCCTCGTGCTCCTGGCCGTCCGGCAGCGTCACGTTCAAGGTCCAGTCAAGCAGGACGAGCGCTATATCGCTGCTCGTCAACACTCGACGCACCTCGTTGTGGAGGCGCGGGCGCAGTGTCAGCAATCGAGCCAGGCCGTTGCGCAATTCGGTGGGGCTTTCCTGCACCACCTCGCCGTCCGTCATCCGCATCGTGGCTTGATTGCTAAACATACCGAGCAGGGAATCAAGATCGCCGGCGTTTAGCGCCGCGTCGAAAGCGACGGGAACCTGCTCGGGCGTGCTGCATACGGCGGACTTGTTTTCGATCGCCGCGACGAACCGCGCAATAACCCGCGCCACCTCGATCGGTGCCTCTAGCGGCGACAAGTGTCCAATTCCGGGCAGGATGTGCATCGCCGCGTGCGGAATACGAGGCATCAGTTCCGCCTGCAACGTTGCGACGCGATCCACCTGGTCAAGCTCACCCGAGATGACGATGGTCGGCGCATCGATGGATGCCACCGCCGCACTGATGTCTTCTCGCATGGCCACGTTTGGCCACGCCGCCTTGGCTTGCGGTGCGGCCTTCAGGCTGTCTTCGATGACTTGCTCGCGGCGAGCGGCATCAAGCGATTTTGCGGTCAGGACGTGATCGATCACGAATTCGACAGATTCACGCGACTGATACGCGCCGGTCAACGTCGCACGTTGCTCGGCCGGGAGGAGCATCGGCGACGGAGGCGACGGCGCGACGAGCACAAGGCCTTCGAGCCCGGGTGGCCGGCGCGATGCGATGAGCTGAGCGACCTTGCCGCCCATCGAATGACCGACCAGAACATAGCGCTGCAGGCCCAGCGCCTTGATGACGCCTTCGGCATCGGCGGCAAGATCGGCAATGCGGTAGCCGTTGGCGGGCGCCTCGGAATCGCCCCAGCCGCGGTGATCGGTGGCGACGATTCGATACCGGTCAGATAATTCGCTCGCTACCCCGTCCCATGTACGCGACGAGCCCCCGTAGTAGTGCAGGAACACCAGCGCCAACTCTCCGCTGCCTCGCTGCGTGACGTGAATCCGCGTACCGTTTGAGTCGATGTCCATTTCCGTGCCACCTTCCGGTTAGTTAGTGTCTGAATGGTAGATTCATGTCACTGGTTTGATAATTGCCGGATTGGTGTATTCAGTCGATAATGAGGCTATCGAATTGGAGTGCATAAAATGGACCGACTGACGAGCCTTGGCGTATTCGTCGCGGCTGTCGAGGAAGGCAGTTTTGCTGCTGCGGCGCGCCGCTTCGGGCTATCGGCAGCGATGGCCGGCAAGCATGTAAGCGCAATCGAGGCTGAGCTGAATGCGCGACTGCTACAGCGCACTACGCGACGGTTAAGTCTGACCGACGCCGGCCAGACCTACTATGAGCGCTGTAAGCGGATCCTTAAAGCGTTCGACGAAGCGAATCGGGAAGCGGGTGATTCGCAAGGCACGGCGCACGGCGTACTGCGCGTCGCAGCGCCGGTCACGTTCGGCGCCATGCACCTGGGCGAGGTTGTTGCCCGCTACCTGGAGGACCATCCGCACGTCAACGCGGAAGTGCTGCTCGGGGACCGCTATGTCGATCTCATGGATGCGGGCGTTGACGTGGCAATTCGGATAGGACGGCTGACTGACCCACGACTGGTGATGCGCCGGCTTGCGCCCTGCCGAATGGTCGTATGCGCGTCTCCCGCGTACCTCGAGCGCCATGGCGCGCCGCGCAAACCCGAAGACTTACGACTCGCGCAGCGGCTTACCTTCAGCGAAGCCGTGTCGGCCGGCGACTGGACATTGTTCGATGCGAGAAACCGCGCGCACGTGATCGACGGACCATGCCGGCTGACAGCCAACAATACGCAGATGCTTCTTGCCGCCGCGCTCGCGGGCGCCGGTATCGCGTACGGTCCGACCTTCGTGTTCGGCGAGCATCTACGGCGGGGCGAACTGGTGGCACTGCTACCGGCTTACCGCGCGGCTGATCTGGCGATTCAAGCGGTTTATCCGAGCGCGCAGCGCATACCGCTCAAAGTGCGCCGGTTCGTCGATTACCTTGCCGAGACTTTTGGCGATTTACCGCCTTGGGATCGGAACGCAAGGCTATAAAAGAGCGGCTGCATCTGTCATTCAATGTCGGGGGCTCGCCCAGACAAACAGGAACGCGCCAGCCCAGTAGTTTTTTTCGCTTCCTAGCCTTGCGCTGCCATTAGCCTGTTCGTCGGAAGGATCATTGAGTTGCAGCTTCAATTCGAAAATCGGACGACGGGGTTGCCGAACCTCGACAGACCGTGACGGGTCGCCTGGCGTCGATCGAGATCAACGGAGGGCGAGCCGCCGATGCGTTTGCATGAGTCAGTGCACGGCCAGGAAGTGTCATTCGTGCTTCGTGCGACTCTGACATTCAGACGACGGCCTGTCAGATAAACCTGCCACTCGATTTTGAAGCGACCGAGCCGGCGTCCATGACCTAGACGGCATAGCGAATGATGCTGTGATCCTGAACATTTGCGACCAACTCGTCCGCGCGAGATAACAGCCGAAGAAGCAAGGGGTTTGTATTTGCATCGCTATATCCCAAAACGAGATCAATCGTCGGAGGCACGCCGTCAAGCGCCCTTGCAACGACGTTTGGTGTCAGCATATTTTGCGCGTACAGCGGGATAAGCGTGACGCCACCCGTTGACGTAACAAGCGACATTGCGGACGGGAGGTTTTCGCCCTCGTATCCCGCCTTGAGCGTTATTCCGACACTCGATGCGTACTCCTGAATCACGGACTCCAGTACGGGAGAAATCTTGGATGAACTGACGTAAATTTGGCTGGCCAGATCCTGCGATCGGATTTTCTTGCGTGACGTCAGCCGATGGTCTGCTGGCAGTACCGCGATCAGCGGCTCTTTCGCCAAGACTTTGAATGACAGGCCAACAGTCTGTCTCTCGGGCCGAAGGAAAGCGACGTCCAGCTTTCCTCGCATCAGCCCAAGAGCGAGCTCCGGAGACGACTGACTGCACAGTGTGATCTGCGCATCCGGTGCCTCCTCGCGAAGGATTCGCAGCGCGTGCGGTAACCATACGACTTCCTGTCCTGCAAGGAAGCCCATGGCAAGGATCGGTTTTCCAGGTCCGTACGCCGTGCGCCGTCGATACCCGCTTCGACTTGAAGCAGCGCCATACGCGCGTGATCGAGGAAAATTTTTCCGGCAGCGGTAAGCGTCACACCGCGTGCCTGACGCTCCAGTAATTTCACACCCACTTCGGACTCAAGATCGCGGATCTGCCGACTCAGGGACGGCTGCGACGTGTGTAGCCGCCGTTGTGCGGCTGTCAACAGACTTCCTTCCTCCGCAACCGCAATGAAATATCGCAGATGTCGAAGTTCCATGAGTTCTCCTGTATGCCTTTGAGGCATAGGTCAAATCATAGAAAGTCTTTGTCATCGAGGCAAGGGATACCTATATTTGAACGGCTGCCGTATCGACGAGCCAAGCGCAAGTGGAGTTCTCACTAGCGTGGTCACCGCATTCCGAGTGCTCAATCACAGGCCGATTCTTGTACTCGATGCGTCCAAGCGCCAGAAGCAAGGGCGTGGCGCCGAGGGACATTTAGAGATACATCGCAGCGTGGTCGGAGTGCGCCCCGTGCGCACGTTTTCAGATGCGCATGAAATAAGACTTCGAAAGAATCCGCTGGCAGCATTCTCGATGTCTCGCGGAGAACCAATACTTCAATCAGTCTCTTCCAGGAGGTACCAGCTATGCCTACGATTACCACTCCGGACGGCGTAAAGATCTTCTACAAGGACTGGGGGTCCGGTCAGCCGATCGTCTTCAGCCACGGCTGGCCCCTGTCGGCTGACGACTGGGACGCCCAGATGATGTTTTTCCTTCATCACGGCTACAGGGTGATCGCCCATGACCGGCGCGGACACGGTCGGTCTGAGCAAGTCGGCACCGGCAACGACATGGACCACTGGGTCGCCGACCTCGCTGCACTGGCCGAACACCTCGGCATCCGCGACGCGATCCACATCGGGCACTCCACCGGCGGTGGCGAGGTGGCCCGCTACGTGGCTCGCCACCAGGAGCGGGTCGCAAAGGCAGTGCTGGTGGCCTCGTTGACGCCGAACATGGTGAAAACCGACGCGAATCCTGGAGGTCAGCCGCAGGAGTGGTTCGACGCGGTTAAGTCAGGCATGCTTGCCAACCGCTCGGAGTTTTACCGGGCAGTCCCGGAGGGTCCGTTCTACGGATTCAACCGTGCGGGTGCCAAGCCGTCAGAGGCGGTGATCGCGAACTGGTGGCGCCAAGGCATGGCCGGCAGCTCCCAAGCCCACTACGAGACCGTGTCGTCCTGGCTGGAGGACTACACCGAAGATCTGAAGAAGATCACTGTGCCGGTACTGGTCATGCATGGCGAAGATGACCAGATCGTCCCGTTCGCCAGCGCGGTGCCCCGCGCGGTCGACCTGCTCGCGAACGGCGCGTTGAAGACATACCCTGGCTTCCCGCACGGCATGCTGACCACCCACGCGGACGTCCTGAACTCCGACCTTCTCGAGTTCATCAAATCCTGACGGGACGCCAGCCCGAACCAGATCCAAGCAATTCGAGTGGCGCGTTCAACCGATGCGCCACTCGGCATAGGCGTCCGCTTAGGGTCCGCAACGTGCCATAGCCCCCGCATTTGGACAACCGGCGGCAAAGGGTCGATTTCAGTCCCCGCCCTTCTCACTCCCCGAACTGCTTCCCTCGATAACAATCAGTCTTCCTGCGCAAGCCGAAACAAGATGTCAGCGAGGGCGCGAATCTTGGACTGTGCGGCTCGTTGAGATGGATAGACGACGAAGTACGACAAGCCGTTTTGCGCCACGTCGATAAAAGGCGTTACCAGTGTCCCAGCCCGCAGGCGGTCCCGCGCCATCCGGGGATCGCCTATTGCAACTCCATGCCCTTCCGCCGCAGCGGTGAGCGTCAATTCGAGGGTATCGAAAACGGGTCCACGGTCCGCGTCGATGTGCCGTGCCTCCACGCTTTCCAGCCAGCATCGCCACTCCTCATGGCCGTGCCCGGGATGGAGCAAGGTGACACGAGCAAGGTCGGCTGCCGAGCTAAGTGATGCGGCCATTTCGCTCGTGCACATCGGTGTGAGTTGCTCGGCAAACAACGGAACCGCGTCCATACCCGCCCACTGCCCGGTTCCACGAACAACGATGGCGTCGACGTCAGGCATAGTGAAATCTGGCGTGTCGTCCGCCGATGTGGAGATGCGCAGTTCCGTTCCAGGCAACGCGTGATTGATGTCTGCCAGCCGTGGGAGCAACCAGCGAATCGCGAATGTGGATGGCAACCGCAGGGTGACGACAGACGCTGTCCTCGCGTGACTGTCTGCGTGCTGAACCAGTTGCGTGAGTACGCTTACGGCCACGGTCAACAGTTCGCTTCCTTCCGCCGTCAGCGTCAGCCCCGACGCATGGCGCACGAAAAGTGCACACCGGTAGTGCGCTTCCAGTTGCTGGATCTGACGGCTCACCGCGCCCTGCGTTCGACACAGATGGTCAGCGGCTTTGCTGATGCTCCCGAGTTGCGCTGCCGCGACGAATGACTGGAACCCTGTCAGCGGCGGCAGCGCGCGCGTCAGGTCGGCCAATGGATATGCATGGGTTGCATACCCGGGTTGCGGATTTTTCGATTGTTCGGTCATCGATGGGTCGCTATCGTGCCTGTACGGATGCGCGTCCGCTCGGACGCGCGGAGTTGTCACCGAATGATCGGAGAATGAAGATGGCCTCATCGTCGGAAGCACTATACACGCGGCAGGTTCGCAACTATCTCGGGGAGTTGGAGCGCGGCGATGTCGCGGCGATCTGCGCGTTGTTCACGCCGGACGCGCAAATCTTCTCGCCGTTTCTCGGCTGGATGCGCCCTGCGCCGTTCTTTGCGAAGGTCAACGCAGCGTCTGGAGAAAGCAGAATAACGCCTATCGACATCTGCGTTAGCACGATGGGGGCCCGACGTGCGACCGGTTACTTTGTCTACGATTGGGGACTCAAGGATGGCTCGGCGGTACGCTTCGAGTGCGTCGATGTTTTCGAATTCGACGACAACGGGCTAATCGAGCGGATGACCATCGTCTACGATACACATCCGATTCGCAGTACGGTGGGTGACAAATACGCGTAGCCGAATCGATGTCGCTCGATACCGAAGGCTGGCGTCTGCGAAGGGCTGGTGCCGGCTTTGATCGCCACGCACTCGCAGGGTATTCATTGATCACGCAGACAAACCGCCGGTAGCTGAAGCGCGGCACTTCTTGCGCGGCCGCCATCGCTACGGCTCAAAACATTCTCGTGCTCGGTGCCGGTGAACTTGGCCTCCCCGTACAGCGCAATTTTGCGCGCCGCGCGCAGGACGCGCATGGCGCGAAGATCAGCGTGCTGCTTCACGCAAGTGCCGTTGAGTCCAGTGCACCAGGCAAGCGAGAAGACATCGCGGAGATCCGGGGTCCTGGGATTGAGATTGTCGTAGACGACGCGGTCCACGCCCTGGGCAGCCTTGACAAAGCTGTGACGCTGACGACGCCCGATGATCGGAGCGCTGTGCGTCGTCAGTCTTTCGCGCTGTCCAGATCATCTAACCTTTCTTCGGTTATACGCGCCATGCAATCCCAAAACGTCATATAACGCATTGACGCCTCCCCTAGCGAGTACGTTTCGGCCGCGAGCGAATGCGCAAGCCCCACAATCGCCTTGGTAGGAAACAGCCTGCCGTCGACCTCGACCGTCCGGTCCGTTCGAGAGGCAAAGCCTTGAACGCCTCCCGCGGTATCCCATGCCCAGGAGGCGGCCATGAGGTGCGCGTGCGGCCATGCCGGAGTCTCGTTAAAACAGGATGAATTGGAAAGGTCACGGAATGCGTGATGTCGCGACAAAGACAAGGGCACACTGGAAGCAGTGGCTTCATCGAAGCGCCATATGTTCGGCACGGGATGGCTCGATGAATCCGTATTTGATGCGGCTGCCCTTTTAGGCGCTGATATTGATGACTGAGCCGACCGCGGTCGTATCGGAACCGGTAGTGGTTTGCGACTGCGATGGCGAAGAATTCGCCAATGCGCTCAACGCGCCGTGCGCGTGATGGTGATGCTCGCTCTTGCCAAGGCTGCTCTGCGACGTTGCCGTCTTCAGATGTGCCGCAAAACTCGACTGGCTCGATTCGCTCGTTGAGCTTTGGCCTGTCAGCTTCGACAGCCCGGAACCAATGGCGCCGCTCACGCCACTGAGTAGAGTGGATGCTGCACCGATTGCGATTGGAATCATATCGACGTCTGTCAGAATAGGGCAACCGCAATGCCCGAGCTTTCGAACTATACCGAGTTTTCGGCGCTGCATGACCGTTTCGGCTTGATATTCGGCCAGAATCTCGGCTGTCTTTAACGCGGGCTTGGGTCCAGCGCGCAGGCGGGACAGCTTTTCGGGCGTCCGGAGCGCGAAAAATAGCGAGTCGTGGGTCGACTCAAACGCTGTGGGTTCGATCGACCACGTGGAAAGGCGTCTGGACAATCGTCGCTGTTCGGCCACAATCGGTCCCTCACCGGCGTATCCGCGTGGACGCTTGAACGGCTGCACCACCCTTGCCAGCGGACCGTCGCGGTGACCCACTAACTCGTCTGGGTCCGATTCAATGCCGCATCGCTATTTTGATTTTGGATTCTTACTACCAAGGCTCTGCGCTTCCGCACGCAACGGCGAATCGGGCGCAACTGCGGCGACTGCCTCCTCTGAGAATTTTTTCGGAAATTCGAAAAACCTCGGGAGTTCTGAAGTGGGCGTCGTTGGGAGCAAAGCCAAGTCCGCCCTGGCTCAGAGGAGCGAGATGAAGCATGGTTGATCGACTAGTTATAGAGCAGGCAACTATGATGCAATCACCGCTTTTCTATGCCAGCGGTACGCCTGATTCGTCCATGCGCGATGCAATTTTAGCCATGAAGCCCTTAGTCACATCGAACAGGACTCTCGCCTCATCTGCCGTGTAAACGTTTTCAACGTGCATAGTACTGTTGCGCCAAGCTCGACGAATAATATCTAACTGCGCGTGCACATCCTGGAAAAAAGGTCGTTCCGCCCATTGCTTCCCCATAGATGTGATTTTCGAATCAATAGACGTCAGGATTGCCCCCCAATTGGGGTTGCTCGGCTTAGGCAAACCTAAGCAAATTCTCACGGCGTCCAAAGCGACTTCTAGAGTTCTCATCAAATGGAAGACGCAAGCCGTGGAGCGGCCTAGCGCTAGGCATTTTCCCGCTTCCTCGATTTCGAACGCGACGCTTGAAAATTTCGTACTCACATCTGCCCCAAAGAGCGGAGACAGTGGGGCAAAAAAGGGAAGAAAGTTTCCCGGTAAGATGATTGCTGTTTTAACGTTCGCTTCATGCTTCAAGCAACCAACCAATTGATTCAAGGCGTCTTGGCACCGTAACGTAACCCTGGTATCGAACTGCCATGAGCCGTCCGCCAGTTTCGTTGCCTTCTGCAACTCTGCGACGATGCGCCGTGCCGCACCTGCCGACACGGTCATCTCCATCGAATCGCACATGGACGCGAAATTATCCGCACAATGAGTCAGTTCCTGAAAGTCGACATCCAAAATCTTTATTTGCCGTTGCATTTGTGTGAACGACTGAAACATCTGGTTCGTTGAAACCAACATTTGGGCCAACTCGAAGAACCGGCCAATTGGTAGGTTGAGCATTTTGGGCGGAGGTAGTTTAGAAACTAAAGATTCTACATGCAGTCTTTTGAACCGCTGCCGGCTCAAAAGAAAAACCGGAAGCTGACCGAATTTGCCAGCATGGTGCCCTACACGGAACCCGGGGAGCAACGCTTCGGGTCGTTATGCCTCTTGCATCGTGCGCGGAAGAGACGACCGTCGCGCTTGAACGTCGGACGCCATCAGCCCCACCGGGCACTGATCCGCTAAACACAAAGCTTTCCGTTATGGTCAGAGCGCTTTTCTGTGCATCGAGCCTCGGCACTGAAAGTATACTGAAGGCAGTGAACCCGCTCTAGGAATTTCATGGACAACGATCAAGAATTAGGCAAATCCGTCTCGTTGAAAAGTGTCGAAGACGTTAAAAAGGCGCTCACACAAATGGAGGGCCGATTTCTTTCAGTGTGTAGTTGGATTAAAATCAACAACGCACGTGACGAACGAAGCATCACGTTGTTGAACCTTCTTTCTTCGTCTGCCCAATATCTTCGTGCTGCCTCAGACAATCTTGACGCACACATATCTATTGTCGCCTTGGTTACCCGGAGCCTCTACGAATTGAATGTCCGCGCTCGCGCAATATTGTCTTCGGACGAACACCTGAAAAATTGGCTTTCGGAAGCTCTCACAGACAAGATTCAAACGCTTGAAGGCCTTATGGAATTGAATACAGTGCACGATATGACCGCACAACGCTCAATTCTCATTGCCGAGATTGATCGGCTAAATGGCCTCCGACAGAAATACAAACTTCCAACGATCAAGAGACCGGCGGATGCCGGACTTATCGCGCGCGAAGTCGGTCTCAACGACGAACATAAGGCGCTTTTCAAGCTGTTCTCAAAACTTGTTCACCCAAGCTCCTATTTGATAAATGACTACGGTAACGCCGCATCAAACGAGGTACGGGTCATTCTCCAAATACATACTCAGTTGTATGCGTGGGATATCTTCAGTCGAATTTGCGATGCCCAGTCGGTTCCCAAGGAACTCCGTGAAGCCCCCCGAATTGCAGAAATACCTGACCTCCCAGTCGACTGAGCTGCCTGCAAGTTGATCTGGCAGATGCAGTCCGGCGGCCGGTACCTCAAACGTTCGATGGCCGCTAACAACGCGAGACTGGACAATAAGTAGTCGGCCCTGAACAATTCGTTTCGTCGGCCACTCAACTCATGCTGTCGGCACTGTGGCAGCGGTATTGTTTAGCAAAGCGATGAGGACGAGGGCGTAAAAACACCTCAACTTCCTGAGGATCATCCGCAGGTTGTGGCCTGCGCCGCACAGCACTGCCTGCATCGCGTCACCGAGCGCGCCTTTGAGCCAGTTGCGATCGAGTTTTCCGTCTGTTTTCATGTGACCGATGGCGGGCTCGATTGCGCTTCGCCGCTTGATCATCGCGCGTAGTCCGCGCGTGATGCCGCGCCGCAAACCCGGGTGGTAGATCTTCACGCCGTCGATGGCGACACCCTTGTAGCCGCGATCCACGACGGCGACTTCGGGAGTCACCTCGCTCAGAATCGCCGCCTGCTCCAACGCTTCGGCCAGCGTGTGACCATCGTACGGACTGCCCGGCATCGAGCGCATGCCAACTACCAGTCCTTCCTTGTGCGTCGTCGTGATCGACACTTTCACGCCGAACTCATAGGGCGTACGCGCCTTGCCTTTGGCCAGACATTCGACTTCCGGTGCATGCAGCGCGTAGAGCTTGTTTTTATCCTTCGGCTTCTGCGACAGAATCCGCTTCGTGCGGTCAACCAGTTCTTGCAAGGCCACGCGGCCTGACTCTGCTACCTGGGTGAGCTGTCGCTCCACATCGCGCATCACCCGCCCAACACGCGAGCGCAGCGTGCGCAACGCCTTCCTCATACGCTTGTACTGCTTCGCGTGAGCGTAGCGGCCAATCTGCAGTCCCAGACGCGGTGCCTCGCGGTTGTAGTTCTGCCGCAGTTTCAGGCCGTTGCGCGCCGCGGCCTTCACCAGATGTTCGCGACACCGTTCGAGCAATCGCGAATCGGTAGGATGGGCAATCGCCTTCGGCATGACCGTCGTGTCTACAATCACGCGCTTCACGCTCGAGGCCTTGATCACACCGGCACGTTTGGCTGCTTCGATCGTCTCGGCCAGCAACTCTTCAACACCGGCTTCGCCCAGCCGCTTCCTCCAGCGCGTTAGGCTCGACGGGTCGATCGGCGGCTCGGTCTGCAAGTACGTTTCGCCCGTGAACACCTGCCAGTACGGGTTCTCCACCCATTGCCAGACGACCTCTTCGTCCGACAGGTCGAACGCGTGCTGCAAATACAGTAGCCCCGCAATCAGACGCGGCGAGCTCGCGGGCCGACCTTTGCTGGACACGAAGCTCTCGCTCATCAGCATGCCCAACCGTTCCCAGTTGATGAGCTCGGCCAGTCGCACCAACGGATGCTTGAGGTTGATCTGTTCGCGCAGCGGATGCCGGAAGAAATCTTGTTCCGACACAGACGTCTTCGGACCCATCTGCACCTCAGCAGGAATTGCAGGATTCACGCATCAATATGCCAGGTCCCTGCAATTCCCACAACACCATTTCCGACTCAAAGCCACACTGTAAAAGGATCTGCAGATTGTTCAGGTTCGACTAAGTACGTCGGTGGCGACCGGCCGCAGTGGGTCGCGTGCTGCCGGTCATAGGCTAGGAAGGCCGAAACTGTGGATTCAAGTTGCATGAGTCGGCACCCGGCCAAAACGAGACAGTTGTCCTGCGCTTCGCTCGGCCGACCAGATGGCGGCTATTCATCAGCGAGCGGCCATTTCTGTGCAGTAGGCTGGTGACGCTTGCTTGACCGCTTTCTTGTTGAAGGGCACGAAAGTCGCACTCGATCCGACCCGTGAAGAACGCTACGGCGCACGATTCATTTTCGCGCCGTTTTATGGGGCCTGGAAAGAAGAAATCTCGGCTGCCCAGAGGCGATGCCGATGAGTGTCGATCAAAAGACGGGAACGCGCAGGAAATGTCGGACGCGATCGTGCGAATGGAGGAGACGGCCCGCTCCTACCGTCTAGTTACCCAACCCCCAATTGATATAGGGGAAGAGTGGGCGCTTGTGTGTGGGCTGCCAACAGCCATTAAGGGTAAAGCGGGGCGCCGCACTTAATATACCTCGCGGCTTCGCTTCGCGTCTAGCTCTTTCCCGAGATCAAATTTATCGCCCCAGGCAGTAAACCAGTGATCATTGGACGACTGAACAGACGAGAGGTCTGCTGCATCCAAGCCAAAAATCTTTCCGATGTCGTCCTTCGTGGCGGTGCCGATGTAAGGGCAGACCACGAGATCGAACAGCATGATCAGCGTCTCGGCGTCATCCGGGCAATGGGCCTTCATATATTCGAGTTTGGCGATGATGTGTGCCTCCACGAAGGCCTTCAATTTCGCATAGCGAACCTTGTCTTTTATGTAAGACAGCAGGATCGTGATCGAGAAATGGCTCATGAAACCCGCCGGGCGAACATAATCCCCTGTGCCATCTTCCTCCTTGATCAAGAAATGACGGAGAAGGACGGAAACCGGCAGCCAATATTCCCGGCCGATCTGCGAAAGCGAAATGAGCAGGTAGAGGCTCTCGATCTCGCGATGAACGCTCATCGTGTTCTTTTCAAGCTGCTGCATCACGTTGTCGTGAACGTACTTAAATAGCAGATGTTTTAGCTCGTAAGGCAGGGCCTGCGTATGCAGGAAGTCCACAGAGGTCGCAATCATCCGGCATATGCGGATTGTATGATTGACCTTCGGGCTCGCCGAGTACGCGAAAAAAGCAAACTCCATTATCGCGAGAAGGGCATTGGAGAGGCGCTTTCGATCGCGATCTGACTTGTCGCTCGCAAGATAGGCTTTGAAGAGCTTCTCAATTCTATTTTCGGCTATGGCGAAAGTGTAATTCAACAGATCACCATAGGTCACGCCTGCCTCCTTGATGGCGGACTTATACCGGATGATCAGCCGGTTCGCATTTATGGCACAGACCAGGTTCTGTTTAGGCGGCAAGGAGGGATCGGACGGCAACTCCTCTTCACACACCGGATCGATCTCGTCGATCAGAAGGTGCGAGATACGATCTTTAGCGATCGTAATTTCTGTGATGATCGGTTTTTGATAGTGCTTGATCTTCGCCGTGTTGATGTTCAGTTTTTTTGACTTGAGAATACTCTGGAGCGTTTCGAATATCTGTAACTGCGTGGATTCTTCATTGTAAAAAACGAAATAATCATCCACGTATCGGAAAATTTCATAATCGACCTTATGGGCCAGATTATTTCCATCGGCCAATTGCGTGATCAGTTCTGCATCGACCGACTGCAAAATGATCTCTGCGAAAATCCGAGAAAACTCCGGGCCAATGACGATGCCGTTCGTCTCGTTATGATTCAGTTTTTGCATAAGGGAATCGAAGCGGCCCCCGAAGGTAGTCTTCGATTCCTCTAGACTGAATTTTGCCTGATCCTTGCCCAGAACAGCCCAAGGCAGCGAGTGAGTGTAGATGCTATCGAAGCATTTGCTCACATCGAGCTGCACCATCGCGTCGTACTTCTTCTCGCTGTGGAGGTATTCGTGCGATTCAAAAAAACGATGAATGTTGCGGTATTTCTGGTAGACGAAGTAGGAGCCGAGCTGCTCGTACTCCCGACCTTCCTCCTCCACCCCTGAAACGGCATCCTTGCGCTCTTCATGGAGCCTGTCCTTGAAGTAAGCGTAGCGCGACACCGACACCGGACGGCGTATCGAAAACTCGCTGACGGACGTGTGGTATGCGATCAGCGCGCTGTGCGTTGCGTAGAAGCTCGCCACGGCAACCTGATTACGGGGATGCACGACACTTAGCGTGCGTCCATCAAGATTGTGAGCGACACGGAAATTGAAAGGGATGGTCGCCATCTGGCATTTGCCGATGGGCACGGAGCGGCGAGTCTTCTGCTTGCCCCATTCGGTCACAACCTCGGTTGCGATCACGACCTTGGGATCGATTCCGAACAGTAGGCGCATCGTCTTGTCGAGATCGGTTGTCTCGCAAATCCAGCGCAATCTGCCCGTTTCGATCTCGATGCTGTTATTTCTCAAGAAGCGATAATAGCCTCGATTGGAGAATGTCGGAGGCACCTCGAAAGGCAGCATGTCTGTCAGCACGGACCTTTGCTTTCTGTGCGTGAGTGAAATACGCCGCTTAGCCATGTTTCCAAGCCCGCACGATCATCTGCAGCTCTTTGGTGCTGAAATTATGGTACCGACGTTGCTCAAAGCCCGTGGTGAATTTGAGATTTTTCAATTGCTTTTGCAGGCTGGGGCGCTTGAGTTCTGCGATGCGGATCTTGAGCCGTCTATCGAGCCGTTCGAAGCTCGACAAGTCGGTCACAATCGAATTGTTGAAGTATATGCCGGTGACCGCGCATGACTTGCTGTTGGAAAGGCGGGTATTGCCCGTCAGAAATTTTACCCGTCCGACCAAGTTTCTGAATGCACCCTTCGGATTAACCGGCTTCTGCCGCCAATAGTCCACGAACGCGGCATTCATCCGCGCACGATACTTCGCCACCTTCGCCGCGCTCGGGCTGATTTCAACCCGCGTCGATTTGAGGTGGAATCGATAACCCAAATACTCGAACTTCTTCGGATCGGCGTCGGTCAGCCTAAATTCGGACGTCTTGACTGCATTGTGCGTAAGTCCGTTGTCGCCGAAAATCGCGATGATCAGGTCCTTAAACGAGCCAAGGTCTTTTCCTACTGGCGGTCGTGCAAACACGGCCACGATGTCATCGACAAACCGGCAATATAAGACCAAACCGGGGATCGCCCGAATCGCGCGGTCAACCGGTTTCAGATACAGCTCGGCAAGATATGCGCTGATGCCAACGCCCCGGGGAACGCCGGTCGGGGTGCCGGAGATCAAGCCGTATGAGTCCAACACCTGCTTGACGTATTTCTTAGACGCAGGACTCAATAATTGGTCGCGATCCAGCTTTTCGACCAAACGCTTCCGGTCGATGCTCTCATAAAATGACGAGATGTCGGTGCGGACCAGCTCGAAAGGAAATTTGCTGCCTAGCATGTCGCGAAGCTGGCAAACCAAGTCGTGACGGTTAGCCTGTTTGACGCCGTAGATGTGATGGATGTTACCCTGGAGCTGCTTGATGACGAAGAATGTCTCAGGCTCCGCGTCGATGCAGAAAACCGGCTTTCCCTTCGGCCCGGTCTTTTGGGAGAGGCTAATCTTGAAGCTCGGCTTGAGGACCTTCTGGCTGACGTCATCCATCAGGGCATCGATGGCGGATGACTTGGCTGCTTTCAATGTAACTAGTTCAGTCTTCAACGCAAGCAACTGCGCCTCGAAATCTTCTGCCTTCAACGTGGCTTCGACTTTCCGTAAATCACGAATTTCCTGGACCTTGTCGCGTACAGCGAGCGTGAATGGCTCAAGCGTCGGGAAATAGCGGTTTGCCAAGTCGATACCCTTGCGGTTCTCGGCATCATAGATGCGGCGGAAGTTCTCCGTGGTGAACATCTGGTCGAGCATCACTGGCGATTCATTCCATTTGATTCAGTTCGGTGGCTGGGCTCAATACCGTACAACATCGAGCCTGGCCGCGCCATTGAAACGCGATGATCCGCTGATTCACTGACACAACCAGGACGTTGAAAACTTGACGGGGAATATTAACCCGCCAATAGGGGGCCAGATTGTCCGAGCTGGGAAATTTTGACGTGTTCGGAATGCCACCGTTTGATGGTCACCGTCGTAACCGTCGCCGTCCTGCGATTCAATTCAATGGCAACAAACCAGCCATGATTTAAAAGAAGGCCGACGCACGATGGCAGACAGCGCGCTGGCCGCGCCTCTGCACGGCTCCGCTCCCTTGACAAGTAACGAGCCTTGATCTGGAGCACAACCATGTGGGGCCTTGGCCGCCGTATGACTACTTCCAACTTATGAGCGGTCATGGGAAGCCAGCTCCCCCATTGGCCGCGATGGGTCGATTTCAGTCCTCGCACTTTCCACTCCTGACTACTCGCAAGACCACTATCGAAGGTCGCTAGAAGTCACAACTACGAAGTTGAATCGGAAATAGGCAAGGCATCGGGCGGTTAACCTCCCGCCCTACTCTCCCTTATCCCTTCGGCCAATCCCACCATTTACCCCCCAAAACCAAATCCGAGACAGCCCCGCTCCCTTATAATTATCAAGTCGTCGGGAGACACCCAACGACCAGGAATGACAGCCTGTTTGTTACGTCCGCACCCCGCTCAGGCGGGAGTGCGTCTATCTCTGCACGTCTATATTCAATGGGCGGGCCTTGGTAGGGGAGCCGCGAGGCTCGCCGGCTTGACGTAACACCGGTCTGTCACCCTGCCACGTGCCCGCTCACCCCTCCCCCCAAAGATGCGTGTCCGGGCGACCCAAAGAATCAACAGGGAGATCGCACCATGACCAGGTCCGTCAAAAATCAACCATCTTCGCGCCCCCCAGTCGACGCACTCCAGTACGAAAAACTAGCCCTTTCCGCATTCGATTTATGCGACCGGCAGGCAAATCAACTGGAAACCTTGATCACACTTGCATCCTCAATAGTTAGAAATCCTGCGATTACCCACGAAGAAAGAAAGCGTCACCGAACGCTGCTCGAATTGCTGGTAGACACGGCCGAGCAGTACCAGCAGGAACTTGAAAGTGACCGCGAGTTATTCCAGGTGATTGCACTCGACGCGAAGGGCATTCCGCGCAGCCGCATCACAGCGCAGCACGCGACGAACCTGCTAGCTGAAGCATCGCAAAGAGCAAAAGCGCCCAACGAAGAATCAAACGCTTCGCCCCGCAAAAAACCATCCACGAAAAGCGCGATGATCAAGTTGTCCTCCACCGCCGTGCAACAACCGTCCACTGCACCGCACTAAGCGATCAAATCAAGCACCAACAAGGCAGGCCAAGCGTGAAGCATGAATAAAAAAATGGCCGCAGCATCCGCTGCGGCCATCACCTCATCAACCAGCAATTTCGAGCTCTCAAAACAGCGCGTTAACAACAAACACGCCGCTCCAAAAACCCTCAAACAATATTCATCGCCAACGCACTTTCCCGATAATGCTGGCTAGCCTTATCCGCATCGCCAAGCTGCTCATGCAGCCGCGCCAACGCACGATGCGAGCGAATCTTCAGCGTCTCGTTATCCGCGAGTTTCAGCGCGCGCTCAAGGAACGACTGCGCCTTACCCCACAACTGCTGATGCAGACACAAGCGCCCCAGCGCGAACATCAAGTCCGCATCCTCCGGACGATCCTTCTGCCACCCTTCGGCCTTCTGAATCAGCGGCAACGCATCGCCGCCAGCCGTATCCGGATACCGACGCAGCAAGCGCGCATCCCAGTTCTGCGCGAGCGCTTCCTCGACGATCTTGCGCGCTTCCTGCGGACGATTCAGCGCCACCAGCAACTCCGCGGCAAGATCGGCGAGCCGCGGTGAATGACGCTCAGTAGCCGACAACGAATTCCACAACTCCAGCAGCGCATCGGCATTGTGACGCCGATCACGCAGCAGGTTTTCCGCCGCGAGCTGGCGCAAACGCACCGCCACCGCCGGATGAATCGCCTCACGCTTTTCCAGCGTCTTGACGAGCTTGAGCACTTCGCCCCAGTTCTTCAACTGCTGCTGCGCGCGCAACATGATCTGCTGCGCGTGAATCCGCCGCCCGCCCTGTGATTGCATTTGCGTCAGCGCGGTCAATGCGCCGTCCGCGTCGCGGCCATCAGCGCGCATATCGGCGGTGGCCATCAGGCGTGCGTCTTGCCAGTCAGCCTCGTCGATCTGCGAAAGCCACTCGTCGCGCCGCGCATACTCATGCATACGATGCGCCGCCGTAGCCGCGATCAAACCCGCCGCGCCCTTGTTGTCGCCATTCGCGAGCGCATCCTTGGCGGCTTTCTCAGCACGCGAAAAACGCCCGGCGTACAGATTGCCGATCGCATCACGCAGCGCCGCATGCGCTTTCGCAACACGCGAACGAGCGCGATAAGCGGCCACACGCTGCGGCATGCGCCAGATATTGCGGAAGATGCGCAGCAGCGCATAGATCAGGATGAACAGCACCACCAACCCGACCACGAACAGGTTCAGCGATATATCGACGCGGTACGGCGGATAGATCAGCAGCACCTGTCCCATGTCGAAGCGCCCGACCACCGCCAGCACCACCGCGATGACGAACAGCAACGCAAGCCATAGAAGTCCCCGGATCGCCATGATTAACCTCGGCTCCGGTATTGATTGACGGCCTGCAGGCTCGTGTTCAGATTCGGCAATTCAACCGCGGCCGAGCCCGCTTCCACCTGCTTGACGAGATCGGTCACGGTCTGCGTTTTCTTCGACGAGTTGTCGAAGTAACGCGTGAGTGCATTCTGCGCCGCCTGAAGGTCGGACTTCAGCGTGGTCTCGTTGCGCGAGAGCAAGGCGAGACGCGCCGACAGCAAACGCAGCTTGAGATTCTCGCGCACGAAGTAGCCCTGATCGGGCGTGACTAGCATCGCGTCGGCGTTGTCGATGCGGCGCACCTGCACGAGGCTCGTCAACTGCTGGCCGATGCCGGTGCTCACTTCACGCCACCACACTTTCCAGCGCGGCTCGCCGGTAGCGGCGGCCACCTTGGCCGTGTCGGCCCAGGTCGCGGCTTGCGGCGTGGCGTGGGAGATCGGTGCTTCGCCGGAGAGCGGCAGGTTGTCGACCTGGTCGATCGCGTTGTCGAGCTTGATGGCCATGCCCGTGAGATCGGTGGAAGGCGCGGCCTTCAGCTTGTCGATGTCCAGCGCGATGGCCTTGCGCACGGCGACCGCTTGCGGACTGTCCGATGCGGCGAGACGCGTGTCGGCGCTTTGCAGCGCGAACAGCGCGAGCTGCGTGTTGCCGGTGAGCTGCAACTGCTGGCTGGCGGCGGAGAGCATCTGGCCGACTTCGGCGAGCGTCCAGTCGTCGCGATTGCGCGCGAGATCCGCGTATTGCTGTTGCAGCGCCTGCTGCGAGGTCTGCGCATCGGCAAGCTTGCCTTCGAGTTGCGCAACCTGCGATTCCGACTGATGCACCGTGGCGAGCGCCTGTTCCGTCTTGATGCGCAGTTCGTTGGTCTGCGTGTCGTTGGCTTGCTGGCGCTGCGCGAGCTGCTGCTCTGTGCGCTCCACCTTGCGATTGAGCGCATAGCCGCCCACGCCCGCGGCACAAGCAATGATCACGACGACAAACCACAGCAGCGGTCCGCTCGCGCTATGGCGCTTTTGCGCTTCGTAGGGCGTGAAGGGTTGATTCGGCGGCAACACAGTGGTCGCGGCCGGCTGGGGTGAAGCGTTCGTGGATGCGTTCGTTTCAGTCATGCGTGATTTAGCCGGTGAATGAGCCGGGTTGGACGATACCGGTTGGACGACGGCCGGGACGGCGGCAATCAAGGCGCGGGCAATGCGCTCATCGCCCGCGCCGGACACCGTCATGCTATCAAAACCCAATGCCCGCGCGGTCTGCGCGATACGGGGATGCGGCGTGACGAGCGCGGCGCGTTTGAGCTGCGCGATCTCGTCGGCGGTGAGGTGGTCGTGCGCCAGTTCGTTCAGGTTGCGCACACCTTCGGAACTGGTGAGCAGCCACGCGTGCGGCACGCCTGCGAGCAACTCGTGCACGCGCGCCCAGGCGCCGATCGACGGTTCCGGCACGAGGCGCCGGTATGCCGCGACCGTGTCGACCTCGGCGCCGGCTTCGCGCAGACGCTCAGCGAGCCACTCGCGGCCGCCGTCGCCGCGCACGATCAGCACGCGCTTGCCTTCGAGACTGGTTGCGCCAAGCGCCGCATCGATCGCGGCGAACAGACCTTCGGAATCGAAGCGCGCGGTGTCTTCATCCGAACCGGACGGCGGGCTGATCACGTTGTACGCCGGTGCGGCGACGCCATGGCGCGCGAGCGCCTGCACGCTGCCCGGCCCGACCACGCCGATCGGCAACGCATGCGGCCAGATCGAGTCGCTCTGAGCGAAGGCGTGATCGACGGCATTCGGCGACACGAACACGACGAGCGCATAGCGTTCGAGCGAGGCCAACGCGGCGCGCAACGGCGCGTCGTCGGTGACGGGCGCGATGTCGATCAGCGGAAAGTCGAGCGTGGCGATGCCGGCGGCGGCGAGCAGCGCAATCAATTCGTTCGACTGACCGGCCGGTCGTGTAATCACGACCGTGAACACCGCCTTGTCGACGGATGAAGGAGTGTTGCCTGGGATATCGGCCGCCATCACTCGCCGGTCGCCGCGCTGTCCGCCGCGCCGTCTTCCGCTGCGCCCTGCTTCGCCGCGGCGGGACCGCTGGCTGTGCTGAGCGCACGCACGATGTCCATCGCGCCCTGCTGTTCGAGCGCGCTCGCCACTTCCTGGCCGAGCGCGACCGCGCGTTCGACGCTGGGAGCCGGCGCCGATGCCTGCGCGCTCAGCACGCGCTGCCCGTCAGGCGTGGCGACGATGCCGCGCAGATGCAGCGCGCCGTCGCGCCATGTGGCATACGCGGCAAGCGGCACCTCGCAACTGCCGCCGAGCGCGCGCGACACCATGCGCTCCGCTTCGACGGCGGCTGCCGTGTGGTCGTGATGCAACGGTGCGAGCCATGCCGCGAGGTCCGCGCGGTCGGCGCGAATCTCGATACCGAGCGCGCCCTGGCCCGCTGCGGGCAAGCTGTCTTCGGGATCGAGCAGCGCGCGGATGCGCTCGCCCAGACCTAGACGCTTCAGGCCGGCTGCGGCCAGAATGATCGCCGCGTAATCGCCGCGATCGAGTTTCGACAGACGCGTGTCCAGATTGCCGCGCAACGGCCGCACTTCGAGATGCGGATAACGCATGCGCAGCATGGCCTCGCGGCGCAGGCTGGAAGTGCCCACCACGGCGCCCTCGGGCAACGCGGCGAGCGAATCGTAATCATTGGAGACCAGCGCGTCGCGCGGATCTTCGCGCTCCATGATGGTGGACAGCGCAAAGCCTGCGGGCAACCCCATCGGCACGTCTTTGAGCGAGTGCACGGCGAGGTCGGCGCGGCCGTCGGCGAGAGCGGCTTCGAGTTCCTTCACGAAGAGGCCCTTACCACCAACCTTCGACAAAGTGCGATCGAGAATTTGATCGCCACGTGTTGTCATTCCGAGGATTTTTACGTCACAAGATGGATATAATTTGTGCAGCGCACATCGCACATGCTCCGCTTGCCACATGGCCAGGCGGCTTTCTCGCGACGCAATCACAAGCGTGTGGGGTGGCGTTGAAAACGTCTCGGTGTTCATTAGCTTGCTGATCGAATGACGGGATGTAATAACGAACAATGTTAGCACGCGCCCTTGCGTCTCAAGACGCAGCCAGGCGCCGTGCTGAAGCGGTATCGATGGAGGAGACGGGCTTCGCGCGGCGCGCGCCTGCCCTGTCCCGGCATGTTCACGCACGGTCGTTCGCGCACCGGGCCGCCGCATGCGGGATGATGCGGTGCGGCGTACTGCGCCGCATGCGCCTCGAACGAGTGTCGTGCAAGCGCGCGGCACGCTTCAGGCGCACAGTCTTCTCTCAGGCGTATCGCCATCGGCGCATACCGTTTCGCGCAGTTCCCTTGCAGTTCACGTTGCAGTTCATAGTGCAGTTCCGCAGTAGCAGTTCATCACTCAACAGACCCTGGCTTCCCTGAGGAAACCCATCGTGACGTCTTCCGGATCGGCGCGCCCTGCCCGCCGCAACACTGCATTGCCCAACGCTCGCGCGGCCGACGCCGCCCAGCCGGCCGCTTCTGCCGCCTCGGCTGCCACCGCTGTGCCAACATCGGCCAAACGCGCCGGCAAACCCGCTCAGGCCGCTCACGCCGCCAAAGCCGGCAAGGCCGCCAAAACCTCCACGCCCGTCAAGACGGACAAGGCCGTGAAGGCAGTCAAGACGGGTAAGACGACGCAAGCCGCAGCCACCGTCAAGGCGCAGAAACCGGCCAAGGCCGCTTCCGCGAAGATCAAGGTCGTTGCCAACGCGCCGCAAGCGCCCGCGCTGCAGGCCGTGGCGGAGCAATCACCAGCGTCCGCAAACACATCGGCGCCGAAGGGCAATGGCCGCACGCGCGAGGACAAGGACCATCCGCTGTTCCAGGACATCCGCTATCTCGGGCGCCTGCTCGGCGACGTGCTGCGCGAACAGGAAGGCGACGCGGTGTTCGACGTCGTCGAAACGATCCGCCAGAACGCCGTGCGCTTTCGCCGCGAAGACGACAGCGCCGCCGCGCAAACGCTCGACAAGAAACTGCGCTCGCTGAGCCCGGAGCAAACGGTCAGCGTGGTGCGCGCGTTCAGCTACTTCTCGCACCTCGCGAACATTGCCGAAGACCGCCACCGCAACCGCCGTCACCGCATTCACGCACTGGCCGGTTCGACCTCGCAGCCGGGCACGATTGCCCATGCGCTCGAACGGCTGGTCGAAGCCAACGCGGCCGCCACGCCGGTCCTGCAGCAGTTCTTCAACGACGCGCTGATCGTGCCGGTGCTCACCGCGCACCCGACCGAAGTGCAACGCAAGAGCATTCTCGACGCGCAGCACGACGTCGCGCGTCTGCTCGCCGAACGCGATCAGCAGTTGACCGAGCGCGAGCGCGCGCACAACGAAGCGATGCTGCGCGCCCGCGTCACGTCGCTATGGCAAACGCGCATGTTGCGCGATTCGCGCCTCTCCGTGGCCGACGAAATCGAGAACGCGCTGTCGTACTATCGCGCCACTTTCCTCACTGAAATCCCGGCGCTCTACGCCGATATCGAAGAAGCGCTCACCGAGCACGGCATCGACGCGCGCCTGCCGCCGTTCTTCCAGATGGGCAGCTGGATCGGCGGCGACCGCGACGGCAATCCGAACGTCACGGCCGAGACGCTCGAAAACGCGATCACCCGCCAGGCCGCGGTGATCTTCGAGCACTACATGGAGCAGGTGCACAAGCTCGGCGCGGAGTTGTCGGTGTCGAACCTGCTGGCCGGCGCTAGCGAAGCCCTGAAGGAACTCGCCGCCGCCTCGCCCGACCAGTCGCCGCACCGCACCGACGAGCCGTATCGCCGCGCGTTGATCGGCATGTACACGCGGCTCGCCGCGAGCGCGCGCGTGCGCCTCGGCGAAGGCAGCGTGCCGGTGCGCAGCGCGGGCCGCGGCGCGGCGCCGATCCGCGCCAAGCCGTACGCCGACTCGGCCGAATTCGTGCGCGACCTGCACGTGCTGATCGATTCGCTCGCCGAGCATCATGGTGCGCCGCTCGCCGCGCCGCGTCTGTCGCCGCTCGCGCGCGCCGCCGAAGTGTTCGGCTTCCATCTGGCAAGCATCGACTTGCGCCAGAGCTCCGACATTCACGAAGCGGTAATCGCCGAACTGCTCAAGCGCGCCGGCGTCGAGGACGACTACGCGGCGCTCACGGAAGAAGACAAGCTCAAGGTGCTGCTCGCCGAACTGGCGCAGCCGCGTTCGTTGCGCCTACCGTACGCGGAGTACTCCGATCTCGTGAAGAGCGAGCTCGGCGTGCTCGAGGAAGCCCGCATCACGCGTGAAAAATTCGGCGCGCGCGCGGTGCGCAACTACATCATTTCGCACACGGAGACCGTGAGCGATCTGGTCGAAGTGATGTTGCTGCAAAAGGAAACCGGCCTGCTGCGCGGACGTCTGGGCGATGCGAACGATCCGGCACAAGCGGGCCTTATGGTGATTCCGCTGTTCGAGACGATCCCCGACTTGCGCAACGCGCCGCACATCATGCGCGATCTGATCGCGCTGCCGGGCGTCGACGCGCTGATCGAACATCAGGGCAACGAGCAGGAAGTCATGCTCGGCTATTCGGACAGCAACAAAGACGGCGGCTTCCTTACGTCGAACTGGGAGTTGTACCGCGCCGAACTCGCGCTGGTGTCGCTCTTCAACGAACGCGGCGTGACGCTGCGTCTGTTCCATGGACGCGGAGGCACCGTCGGCCGAGGCGGCGGTCCGACCTATCAGGCGATTCTGTCGCAGCCGCCGGGCACCGTCGACGGCCAGATCCGTTTGACCGAGCAAGGCGAAGTGATCGCCAGCAAGTTCGGCAATCCGGAGATCGGCCGGCGCAATCTGGAAACAGTGGTCGCCGCCACGCTCGAAGCATCCTTGCTGCCGCACGACATCGCACCGGCGCAACTGCCCGCGTTCGAAGAAACCATGCAGCAGTTGTCCGACGCGGCGATGGCGTCCTACCGCGCGCTGGTCTACGAAACGCCGGGCTTCAAGGAGTATTTCTTCGAGTCGACGCCGATCGCGGAGATCGCCGAGTTGAATATCGGCAGCCGTCCGGCCTCGCGCAAACTGCAGGATCCGAAGCAACGCAAGATCGAAGATCTGCGCGCGATTCCGTGGGGTTTCTCGTGGGGTCAATGCCGTTTGCTACTGACCGGCTGGTACGGCTTCGGCAGCGCGGTGGCCGCGTATCTGGACAGCGCGCCGACCGACGCCGAACGCAAGAGCCGTCTCGCGCTGCTGAAAAAAATGCACAAGACCTGGCCGTTCTTCGCCAACCTGCTGTCGAACATGGACATGGTGCTGGCAAAGACCGACCTCGCGGTCGCGTCGCGCTACGCCGCGCTCGTGTCCGACAAGAAGCTGCGCAAGCACGTGTTCGAGCGGATCGTCGCGGAATGGGAGCGCACGTCGAAGGTGTTGTCGGAGATCACGGGCAAGAGCGAACGGCTCGCGGAGAATCCGCTGCTCGCGCGTTCGATCAAGAACCGCTTCCCGTATCTCGATCCGCTGAATCACTTGCAGGTGGAGTTGCTCAAGCGTCACCGCGCGGGCGACACGAACGCGCGCGTGCGGCGCGGGATTCATTTGAGCATCAACGGGATTGCGGCGGGCTTGCGCAATACGGGTTAAGCACGCAAGCGGTTCACGGCAGGCAACTGAGCGCGCACATTGCGGCGCGCCCGGTTGGCTGCCGTATTCTGGCTAACCGCATAATCAGCCGGGCGCGACGCTGTTCGTCGCGCCCGGCTTTTTTATTGCGCTTCGACCATCAACGCGTCGAGCTTGAATGAGCCGTCTTCCTGCACGTCGAAATATTGACGGACTTCGTCCGGCGAATTCGCCCACACCGAGCGGATCGCCACCACGCGCGGCTCCGGCGTGCGCATGCGCGCCACCCACGAGCTGAACTCGATATCGATGCGCCAACGCTCGCGAATCGATGCCTTGAACCCGGCCGTGGCAAATAACGCGAGCCACTCGTCGGCGCGGTAATCGCGGATATGCGAGCCGTCGCGCAACAACTCGATGGCCTGGATATGCGTGTCGAGCAGCGGATGGTCGCTGCCGGCGATATCGATGAACAACACCTTGCCGCCCGGCTTGAGCACACGCCGCACTTCGGCGAGGGCGAGCGGCACGTCGTGCCAGTGATGCGCGCTCATCCGGCTGATCACCCAGTCGAACGAATGATCGGCGAACGGCAGCACTTCGGCCGCGCCTTGCTGCGTGCGGATATTGGCAAGACCGCGCTCCTTCGCGGCGCCCTCCACCGTCGCCAGCATTTGCGGCGCGATGTCATAGGCGACCACTTCTCGCGCGTGCGGTGCGACCGCGAAGCTCGCGTGGCCCGCGCCGCAACCCATGTCGAGCACCGTCGCATCCGGCGTCGCCGCGATCGATTCGGCCAGCGCGCGCAGATCGGCGCCGGTGGCGTGGGTCGGGCTCGTCAGATAGGCGGCGGCGGTCGAGCCGAAGGCGTCGGCGACCTGATCGTGATGCTTCATGGGAGGCTCCGGTTATGTATTTGGGGCACGCTGGAAGCGCGTGGTGCAGTTCCAGCCGCTACAATAGAGCGCGCTGTGTACCAGTACAAGTTAAGCAATTATTCTGGTATCGCCATTACCTGCCTCCCCTTCTACGACCTACCGCCCGCTCAGCATGACCACGCCGTCTTCCGCCGATAACCCGCCGCCGCTCGACGCCACCCCGGCCCGCGCACTCGGCGACTTCATCCGCGCTCATCGTGAGCGGCTCTCGCCGCAAGCGGTCGGCTTGCCGCCGGGTCCGCGCCGCCGCACGCCAGGCTTGCGGCGCGAGGAAGTCGCGCAACTGTGCGGCGTGAGTCCGACCTGGTACACGTGGATCGAACAGGGGCGCCCGGTCTCCGCTTCCGCCGAAGCGCTCGCGCGCATCGCAGTCGCGTTGCAACTGTCGCGCGCCGAGCGGGCGTATCTGTTCGAGTTGGCCGCCCAGCGCGACCCGGCGGAGCCCGATCCGGCCGCCGCCGATGCGCCCGCCACCTTGCTGGAAACCGTGCAGCTCGTGAGCGCGCCGGCCTATGTGCTCGACCGCCAATGGAATGCGCTCGCGTGGAACGAGCGCGCCGCCGACCTGTTCGTCGGCTGGCTGGACGGCGCGCACGACCGCAATCTGCTGCGCTACACCTTCACGGAAGCGGCCGCGCGCGAGCTGATCGTCGATTGGGAAACACGCGCGCGGCGGCTCGCCGCCGAATTCCGCGCCGACTCGATCCGCCATCTGAACGACGCGCCCACCCGCGCGCTGATCGACTCGCTCACCGCCGCGAGCGACGCGTTCGCGCGCTTCTGGGCCTCACAGGACGTGGGCGGCCGCGAAGGCGGACGGCGTGAGTTCAACCATCCGCGCGACGGCCGCATCGTGTACGACCAGATCACGTTCAAACCCGCGCATCGCGAAGATCTGAAGCTGGTGGTGCTGGTGCGCGAGTAGGCGACGGGAGACAGCCGCGGCGCACGGCGTCTTTAAGCCTCCCGGCCAGTGTTAAAATCCCTGTCTTTCCTCGCTTCGGCGTCACCTTTGCACGGCATGTGCATTCGCGTCGTCAGCCTCTTCACCGCTCGCTCAACTGCCGCTAAACTGCCCAACACCATGACGTCCCAACTGCACAAAAAAGGCGAAGCCTGGTCGGCTCGCTTCTCGGAGCCGATGTCGGAGCTTGTCAAACGCTACACGTCGTCGGTTTTCTTCGACAAGCGTCTGGCGCTCGTCGACATCGAAGGGTCGCTCGCGCACGCCTCGATGCTGGCCGCGCAAAAGATCATCGCCGCCGCCGACCTCGCCGCGATCCAACGCGGCATGGCGCAGATCAAGGGCGAAATCGAGCGAGGCGAGTTTGAGTGGCAACTCGATCTGGAAGACGTGCACCTGAACATCGAAGCGCGCCTGACCGCGCTGATCGGCGACGCCGGCAAGCGCCTTCACACCGGCCGCTCGCGTAACGACCAGGTCGCGACGGATATCCGTTTGTGGCTGCGCGGCGAGATCGACCGGATCGGCGGCTTGCTGACCGAATTGCGCACCGCGCTGCTCGACATGGCGGAGAAAAACGCTTCGACCATCATGCCGGGCTTCACGCATCTGCAAGTGGCGCAGCCGGTCACGTTCGGGCATCACCTGCTTGCCTACGTCGAAATGTTCTCGCGCGACGCCGAACGCATGATCGACTGCCGCAAGCGCGTGAACCGTCTGCCGCTCGGCGCGGCCGCGCTCGCCGGCACCAGCTATCCGATCGACCGCCACGCGGTGGCTAAGACACTGGGTTTCGACGGCATCTGCGCGAACTCGCTCGACGCAGTGTCCGACCGCGATTTCGCGATCGAATTCACGGCGGCGTCGGCACTCGTCATGACGCACGTCTCGCGCTTCTCCGAAGAGCTCGTGCTGTGGATGAGCCCGCGTGTCGGCTTCATCGATCTGGCGGACCGCTTCTGCACCGGCTCGTCGATCATGCCGCAGAAGAAAAACCCGGACGTGCCCGAACTCGCGCGCGGCAAGACCGGCCGCGTGAACGGCCATCTGATCGCGCTGCTCACGCTGATGAAGGGCCAGCCACTCGCGTACAACAAGGACAATCAGGAAGACAAGGAGCCGCTGTTCGACACCGTCGACACGGTTGCGGATACGCTGCGCATCTTCGCTGAAATGGTCGCCGGTATTTCGGTGAAGCCGCAAGCCATGCGCGACGCCGCGCTGCAAGGCTTCTCCACGGCAACCGATCTGGCCGACTATCTGGTCAAGCGCGGCCTGCCGTTCCGCGACGCGCACGAAGCGGTGGCGCTGGCCGTGCGCGTCTGCGCGGATCGCGGCTGCGATCTGGCGGATCTGACGCTCGAGGAAATGCGCAAGGAATTGCCGAACGTCGCGCATCTGATCGGCGAGGATGTGTTCTCGTATCTGACGTTGGAAGGCTCGGTGGCGAGCCGCAATCATCCGGGCGGCACGGCGCCGGAACAGGTGCTCGCGGCGGTGAAGGCGGCACGTGCGGCGCTGAAGTAAGCAGACGCACGGCATGCGGTGAGCGCGCACTATGCGCCCATCGCTTGCTTGGCTCCTGCACGCAGCTTGCGGATCGAAAGGCGAACCCGTTATCGGGTTCGCCTTTCGTTTTTCGCGTCGCACGCGCTCGCGCGGATCGCGCCGCACAAAGAAAAAGCCCGCGCGAAGCGGGCTAAATGAAAGACTTCCACCGATGCCTCCCGAAAGAGGCCATCGAAGTGTAGGCGCGTTTTCGCCGCCAACCAATTCGCTCATATTTCAGCCTATTACAGACGGTTGGGCCACATACAGCGGGCGAACGCTAATTGCTTCCTGGCGGATTTTGACTACCATCGAATCAGGCCCTGTCTTTGCTGTTTCCCCGACCATGTTCACTCGCACGCGTCACCTTCGCCATTGCAACGAACGCGGCGTTTGCAGCGTCGGCGAATGGCCCGCGCATGTGCGCGGCATGTTCCTCGTCGCCGGCCTGGTGATCGGCATGGCGGGCTGCACCATCACGCCGCCGCCACGCGCCAGCGTGCCGACGCCCGCTGCCGCCATCAACAGCGCGACGCTCGACCAGTACCGCGATGCCGTGGCCAGACGCATCCTCGAACGCAATCCGTCTTATGTGCTGCGCGGCACGCCGCAAGCGATGCTGCGCTCGCTGGTCGTGGTCTCGTTCACGGTGGATAGCAATGGCCGTGTGCTGGAGTCGTCGGTGTATCGCACCAACGGCGACGACGAAGCCGAAAGCACCGCGCTCGCCAGCTTGCGGCGCGCCGCGCCGCTGCCGCAGCCGCCCGGCAAATTGCTGAACGGCCGTGGCCAGCTCGAGCTATTCGAAGACTGGCTGTTCAACGACAACGGCAAATTCCAGCTTCGTGAGTTCGCCTCGCCGCAAGCGCAGACCATCGATTGAACGCGGTTAAATTCGCGCAAAGCGCGCGGCAAACCCGGCGTTGCCTTGCTGCGGCGCGGCCGCGCTCGCTATAATTTTCCGATTCCCTCCGCCGGAGCCTTCCGGCACGGCTCACGCCACCTGCTCACCCGCGGGCGCGGCATGAGCCCGATTGCAGCGCCGCCGCGCCATCCGCGAGCGCCGCCTGCTTGATGCGTGATGCGGCCCACCGTTGCCCTGATCCCAAAACATCACGGCTTCGCGCCGCGCCGGCCACTCCGCCTTATCTCGCGCGCCGCAAGCGTCAGCCTCCCGCCTGGTTATTGCCTTGGTATGGCCGCTTTCGCGGGCGAACTTCGCCGGCTGCCGTTGTAAGCTGTTGCTTCGTTGTTTGCGTCGCCGGCGTCCCGCGAGCCGCCCACCGGTCCGCCGACGAAGCGAAACGCACGAATTTGAACAAAGATGCCGTCTCCACACGCACCACCGGCTCACGAACCGGGCGTCCGGCGGCATCACGACATTTGGAGACCCTGCATGTCCACTTCGCCGATTTCCGCGGCCCAGCCCAATGCGGCCGGGCAGAACAAGAGTTCGCGGATCATCTTCGCGAGCTTTATCGGCACCGCGATCGAGTTCTACGATTTCTATGTCTATGCGACCGCCGCGGCGCTCGTCATCGGACCGGTGTTTTTCCCGCATGGCTCGGCGACGGCGCAGGCCTTGTCGGCTTTCGTCACGTTCGGCATCGCCTTCGTGGCGCGGCCGATCGGCTCGTTCCTGTTCGGCCACTTCGGCGACCGGATCGGCCGTAAATCGACGCTGGTGGCGTCGCTGCTGGTGATGGGCGTGTCCACCACGCTGATCGGTTTCGTGCCGGGCTACGACTCGATCGGCAGCCTCGCGCCGATCCTGTTGTGCATCTTGCGCTTCGGCCAAGGCATCGGCCTCGGCGGTGAATGGGGCGGCGCCGCGCTGCTCGCCACCGAGAACGCGCCGGCCGGCAAACGCGGCTGGTTCGGCATGTTCCCGCAACTCGGGCCGTCGATCGGCTTTCTGGCGTCCAACGGCCTGTTCTTCGCGCTGGCGCTCTCGTTGAGCGACGAGCAGTTTCGCAGCTGGGGCTGGCGCGTGCCGTTCCTCGTGAGCGCGGTGCTGGTTGCGCTCGGTTTGTACGTGCGCCTGAAAATCGCCGAGACGCCGGCGTTCCAGGCGGCGATCGAACGTCAGGAACGCGTCAAGGTGCCGATCGCCACCCTGCTGTCGCAACACTGGCTGCCGACCCTGCTCGGCGCGCTCGCGATGGTGGTCTGCTACACGCTGTTCTACAACGCCACCACGTTTTCGTTGTCGTACGGCGTTTCCGTGTTGCATATTCCGCGGCCGACCTTCCTCGGCCTGCTGTGCATCGCCGTGGTGTTCATGGCGCTCGCCACGCCGCTGTCGGCCTGGGCCGCCGACCGCTATGGGCGCAAGCCGGTGCTGATCGTCGGCATCATCGCGGCGATCCTGTCGGGTTTCACGATGGCGCCGCTGCTCGGCAGCGGACAGACGTCGCTGGTGCTGCTGTTCCTCGTCATCGAACTGTTCCTGATGGGCGTGACCTTCGCGCCGATGGGCGCGCTGCTGCCGGAGTTGTTCCCCACCAACGTGCGCTATACCGGCGCCGGTGTGTCGTACAACCTCGGTGGGATTCTCGGCGCCTCCGTCGCGCCGTATATCGCGCAGATGCTCGCCGCGCGCGGCGGGCTGCCGTGGGTGGGCGCATATGTGTCGATCGCCGCGGCCGTCAGCATGATCGGCGTGCTGTGCATGCGTGAAACGCGCGATACGCAGTTGATGTAACGAAAGGCGCCGAACCCGGCGCTTTTACTTTTCGCTCTCCGCTCTTCGCTTGATGCCGCCCGGCGTGACTCTCACGCCGCGGCGGCATAGCCCACCTCCCCGCCGCTTCACGCTCTGAGCTTGCCGAGCATTCCTGAGTAAATTCCCTGCCTTGCACGTCTTTTTGACATGCCTATACTCGATTCAAAATAACCCTTCGGCTAACGGGGAGGCAGGGATGAACATTCATCTTCACAACGCAGACGTCGTGATGATCATTGCGCTGGCGCTGCTATGTTCGTTGTTGCTTGCATTACGCTTTCGTCCGGCGACATGGAAGGGCATCGTGGTGGAAGCGCTGGCGGCGAATGCCGCTGCCATCGCCGCGGTCGTCGCGTTCGAAATGCTGCTGGCCTGACGCGGACGGATGCCGCGGCGCCATCGCAGACGCCGCGGCTCCAGTCGGTTGGATTACCGGTAGTAGTAGCCGCCGTGGTGGTAATAGCCACCGCCGCCGTAGTAGCCCGGCGCGGGCGCGACGATACAACCACCGAGTGCCGTTGCGAGCAGCGTGCCTGCGATCAGGCTGAGGATCAAGCGTTTCATCGTTATTCTCCGTCGAGTCAGATTCATTCGAGCCGAAACCCCGAATGACTCGATTGAACACGACGGCGCTTTGCGCGAGCGTTGCGATTTGTAAGGGAAGATCACCAAGGTGTTACATGATCGACGCACGCAACGCACTGCGCTCGAAGCCGCGATCACGCCGAATTCACATCGGAGGAAAACACCGCCTATACTGGTTTGAACGTGCCGGTCCGGCGCGTGCCTTGCTGGCGGCGCATACGCGGTGCAAGGTGAATCCGCCGGACAACGTGCCTACGAAATGCATGCTGCGCGCAGCCGCTTTTGACGGCGCGAAAAAATGCGTGGATTGCCAATAGGCACTCAACGAAAAGCGACAGATTTAACAGGCGTGTAATGCGCGGCGCCTTTTTGAATCGGCGGCTATGGGGAAGCCGATGTACTGCACGAAACCGTGCGGACATTCGCACCCTATCCCGCAGATGATCAGAAGTGAACCCGGCCGGCGGCGAGGCGGCGGTCGTCGCGTCGACACCGGGCGTGTCCGCGATGCCACCGCTCAGTGCGTGGCCGAGTATGTTGATTGCGACGATTCCTCTCCGCCCGCTGTTCCCCGACACGGGCGTTTTCGGAGGCGTTACGAGGCAGCGCTCAGTGGTTTGAGCGGACTGCGCGTCGCGCCTCTTTTCTTTTCGAGCAAACGATTGCGCAAGACTTCAGGACGCCGCGTTCAGACGGCCGTGGAGCCGTGCTGAACGGTGACGTCGTGCGCCTCGCTGTGGACGTAGTCGATCGCCTCGAGCGCGGCGCTGATGGGCGGCACCGACTGGCCGTCGCCGATGGAGATTGAACGGTACGGCGATTCAATGCCGTAATGCGACGGCGGGGTCGCCACGAAGATCATGACCGTGCGCTTCTGCAGCGCGTGCGCAAGATGGACGAAGCCCGTGTCGGTGCCGACCACGAGCGAGCACGCGTCGATCATCTGCGCGATTTCGGTCACGCTCATTTTCGGCAGGACGGTTGCGCCCGGCAATTGCGATGCGATCTGCTCCGCTTCGAGCCGCTCGCCCTCAGAACCCCACGGCAGCACAACGCGAAAACCGCGCTGCGCCAGTTCGCGGCCGATCGCCACCCAATGGCCCACCGGCCATTTCTTGTCGTCTTTCGAGGTGGCGTGAAAGAACGCCGCGACCGGTGCGCCGTTCGACTCGAACGGGAGACTGGAGGGTTCCGGCAAGCGCAGATTGAACACCGCCGGGCCTTCTATTTCGTAGCCCAGCGCCTCGCCCGCGCTGATACGCATGCCATGCCACGCATTGCATTTGGGACGCGGGCCGAATCGCCCGGTATAGGCAAACGCCGCGCCCCGCTCGCCGAGATCCGGAGCCAGGTAGCCGATACGCCGCGACGAGCGCGCCAGAAACGCAATGATCGCGCTCTTGTACACGCCTTGAATGTCGAGGATGAAATCGTAGCGATAGGCGCGCAATTCAGCGATCGACGCCCAGATCGATTTGAAATCGGCCCAGCGGCGCGCTTTCTTGAAGCGGCGCAGCGGCGCGCACAGCACGCGGTCCACGTTCTCGCTCCAGTGCACGACTTCGGCGAATGCTTCGTCGGCGGCCCAATCCACCTGCACGCCGGGAAACGCGCGCTTGATATCGGCGACCACTGGCAGGGCCTGCACAATATCGCCGAGCGAAGTGACCTTGACGATAAGGACGCGCTTCATTGAGGACCTGTGAGTTGTTCGAACATCAAGGCATTTTAGCCGACCAATCCGATAATCTTTGCCGAATCGCGCAGCGCGCCGTTCGGTCATTAATACAGCGGGTGGTTCAACGGCTTACACGCAGCCCTTTTACACCATTTCAAAATACTTTCATGCGGATTTACAGGTCCGGCACGCTTTATACTTCTGCCTTTGCGCCCCCACACACTCATGTCCCGGTCCATTCCGATCCGATCTTCCGCCATCGTTCGACGCGCGAGGCGACTGTGGCGCCAATACGGCGTCTTCTGGCTTGGTGCGATCGCAGTCGGGCTAACCGCGGTGCTGTACGCGAGACTGATCGACTGGGGTTACAACGAATTTCGCACCGTACAGCAACAGCATGTGTGGGCGCCGCTGATCATCACCCCCGCGGTCACGGCACTCGCCGTCTGGCTCACCCGCAAGTTCTTTCGCGGCGCCGAAGGCAGCGGCATTCCGCAGGTCATCGCCACGCTTCACTCCCGGACGAGCGCATACGGTTCACGGCTGCTGACCTTCCGGATTCTGTTCGGCAAGATCGCCGTGTCGTTTCTGGCGATTCTCGGCGGCCTCACGATCGGCCGCGAGGGGCCGACCGTGCAGGTGGGCGCCGCCTTGATGTTCAATCTGCGGCGGCTGTATCCCCGCTCGAACGCGCTGATCGAACGGCAACTCGTGCTGGCGGGCGCGGCAGCGGGCTTGTCCGCCGCATTCAATACGCCGCTGGCCGGCATCGTGTTCGCGATCGAGGAATTGACGCGCAGCTTCGAGGCGCGCGCTAGCGGCGTGCTGATTACCGCGATCATCATCGCTGGCGTGATCGCGCTCGGCTTGAATGGCAACTACACCTATTTCGGAACCATCCAGATCGGCGCGCACTTTCCCAATGTGCTGGCGCTGGCGGTGCTGCTTACGGCCGTCGTTACGGGCCTCGCCGGCGGTGTGTTCGGCTGGCTGCTGCTGAATACCGCGCGCTGGATTCCGGCGCCGCTGCGTCAATTGCATAGCGAGCGGCCGGTCGCGTTCGCCGCGCTGTGCGGTTTCGTGATCGCGGGGGTCGGCCTGATTTCGGGCGGCACGACCTTCGGCAGCGGCTACGCCGAAGCACGCGGGCTGCTCGACGGCCATGCGCAGTTGTCGGTGTTTTATCCGTTCCTGAAGATGATTTCGATGGTCGGTTCTTATTTGCCGGGCATCCCGGGCGGCATCTTCGCGCCTTCGCTGTCGATCGGCGCGGGCTTCGGCGATCTGCTGCACCGGGTGTTCCAATCGATGGATCTGCCGATGCTGATCGCCCTCGGCATGGTCGGCTATCTGGCCGCCGTCACGCAGTCGCCGATTACATCGTTCGTGATCGTGATGGAGATGATCAACGGCCACGCGTTGGTGATCTCGCTGATGGCCACCGCATTGATTTCGAGCCGCGTATCGCGCCTCCTTACGCCGCCGCTGTATGAGTCGCTGGCCGAGCGGTATATGACGCCGTTGCCGCAACCCGCGCCCGCGCCGACGCCCGAAGTGCCCGAGGTCGAAGCGCCCGTCCCGGCCGCGGAGAACGTCGACGGCGAGCCGCTCGCCGACGCCCCCAACGGCAACGCACCACGTCAGTAGACGACGACGGCAGGCGCTCGCAAATACACCGGCCGCGCAGGCACGACGACGCAGCCGGCCAGCATGACCGCCAGCACGGCAATCAAAAGCAGATTCTTTTTTCATCACATGGTTTCCTGAAGCAGGCGCAGACGAGCGCTACGCCGAATGCGTGCGCAACGTATGCATGTGTCTGTGCCTGTCGAGATGGAAGCAGCGGCACGCACGGCATTCACCGTGTCGTGCCGCGCATTGCCAACGCTCGTGGCGTTACGCCCAGTGGCCTTCAACCCAGTGATAATTCGGGCCGTGCGCGACCCAGTGTCCCGGCACCCAGTGATAGCCGACACGCTCGGCTTGCCAGTGACCGCCGATCCACACATAGCGGCCATGATCCCAGCGCCAGTGACCGCGATCCCACACGTAGCCGACGCGCGACGCGGGCACCGCTTCGTAGCGCACCGGCGGCGGCGCGGACGGCGCGATCACGACGACTTCCGCGGCCGAAGCCGATGCCACGGCGGCTGCGCCGGCGGCGATCAATACGGTGTTGGCAAGCAGCAAACGCAAGGTCTTATTCATGTTATCCCTCTGTAGATGGACACCGAAGGCGGCGTTATCCGTTTAATGCGCGAGGGGACGCAGCGGCTGACCGTAGGCGTGTAACGCCATACGCTGAAGTGCAACGGATTATTTCGACGTGCAGCCGACGCGCGTGACAAAGCCTATTCAAACACACACGAGCACGCACACAGAGGAAGGCGGGAACAACGAAAAACGAAGCGGCACAACAGAGCGGCGCACTCGCGCGCCGCCCCGCATCACGTCATCTCGACGCAACGCAGCGAAGCGCGCAGCACGTCATATGAAACCGGCCGCGAGAGGACGCAGACCCCGGACGATCAGGCCTGCGGTATTTCGATCTTGACCTCGAGCACCTCGAGATCGTCCTGACGTTCGAGGCTCACACGAATATCGTCATGGGAAATCTTCACGTACTTCGAGATCACGGCCACCAGTTCGCGTTGCAACGCAGGCAGATAATCGGCAGGCGCATGGCCGCCGGCGCGCTCATGCGCGATGATCAACTGCAGGCGCTCCTTCGCTACCGATGCGGACTTCTTCTTCTCGCCCAGCAAAAACGAAAGAATCGACATTACGTGCGCTCCCCTTACTTGGTGCCGAAGAGGCGCTGCAGCAGCCCGGGCTTCTGGTAGTCGGTAAAGCGAAGCGACTTCTGCTCGCCGAGGAAACGCGACACGACGTCTTTGTAGGCTTCGGCCACATCGGTGCCGTCCAGATGCACCGCCGGCAAGCCCTGATTCGATGCGTGCAGCACCGCTTCCGACTCCGGAATCACGCCGATCAGCTCGATGCGCAGGATTTCCTGGATGTCGGTCAACGACAGCATTTCGCCTTCGCTGACGCGCTTCGGGTTGTAGCGGGTGATCAGCAGATGTTCCTTGATCGGCTCCTTGCCTTCGATCGCGCGCTTGGTCTTCGACGACAGAATGCCGAGAATGCGGTCCGAGTCACGCACCGACGAGACTTCCGGATTCGTCACGATCAGCGCTTCGTCGGCGAAATGCATGGCGAGCAGCGCGCCCGATTCGATACCGGCCGGCGAATCGCACACGATGAATTCGAAGTCCATCGCGATCAGATCGTTGATGACCTTCTCGACGCCTTCCATGGTCAGCGCGTCTTTATCGCGCGTTTGCGAGGCCGGCAGGATGAACAGGTTCTCGCACTTCTTGTCCTTGATAAGCGCCTGGTTCAGATTGGCTTCGCCCTGGATCACGTTGATCAGGTCGTACACCACGCGGCGTTCACAACCCATGATGAGGTCGAGGTTACGCAGGCCGACGTCGAAGTCGATCACGGCGGTTTTGCTGCCCCGCAGAGCGAGGGCCGATGCAAAACTCGCGCTCGTGGTCGTCTTGCCCACGCCACCCTTGCCCGAAGTCACCACAATGATTTTTGCCATTACCCTTACCTTGTGTTCGTCAAATGCGTCAATTATGTGCGGCCATATTTGCCGTGAAACGCCGCGTGCATCGGGTTAATCGACGCAGCGCGCTTCGCGTCGCTTAGGTGAGCCGCAGCGGTTCGATCATCAACTTTTCTTCTTCGAGCCAGATCTGCACCGGCTTGCCGAGCACGTCGGCCGGCAGCGGGTTCTCAGTCGTTCGATAGATGCCCGCGATCGAGATGAGTTCCGGCTCGAGACACGTGCAGAAAATGCGCGCGTCGTGATTGCCCTGCACGCCGGCCAATGCCCGGCCGCGCAGCGGCGCGTAAATATGGATGTTGCCTTCCGCGATCACTTCCGCGCCGTAGCTCACGAGGCCGAGCACGACCAGGTCGCCCTTGGCGTAAATGCGCTGACCGGAGCGCAGCGGCTTGTCCACCACCATGGTCTGCGACGATGTGGCCAGACGCACCGGCTCCGCGGCGGGAGCCGGCTCGACGGCCGCGGCCGTGGCCGGCGTGCCGTTTTCCGGCGTGCCGGCGGCGAGCTCGAACAGATCGGCAGGCGGCGTGGCCGTCGCGGCGGTGACAGCCGGCGCTGCAGCGGCGGCATTGGCGCTGTCTTCGTCCGCGGATTTGGCGGCGTTCGTGGCGCCACGGCGGTCGCGGGCTTCGAGCAGCGGCAACTGCGACTCGGCCGCCCACGCCTGCTGCGGGTTGGCGACCACGCCAACGGGGCGCATGCGCACGCTGTCGAGCAGTTGCGCGATGTCGGCGAGCGGCACGCGTTCGTTCTCGGCGAGACGGCGCACGTCGATGGCGACGACGTCGTTAGCGAAAAACTCGGGGGTCGCCTCGAAGCGCCGGGTCAGTTCGGCACGCATGGCGTCGAGGTCGGTTGTCTTGACCACGAACAGGAGCGTGTCGACAGAGCCGCTGCGAAGTTCGAAAAAGGGCGATTTCTTGGGCGACATAGCGTTCGGCAAAAAATTTTGCGTATTTTACAGGCGTCGACGCGCGCGGCCAGCTTTTTTGCCGGGAGAACGGGCCGCCGCGATCACGACGCGGCCCAACGCAGGCAACGCGACGGCCTCGCCGTGGCCATTCGGGCCGCGCGCCGCGCCGATGATCCGGCGACAGACGCTGAAGAGACGCGGAAGGGAATCGAGCGGCAGACTGTTGCGCCGCTCGCGAGATCACTGCTGAAACACCTGAGACGTGGTCGGTACGTGGCGCACCAGCAGGCTTTCGGCCTGGTCCGGCGCGCGCGTGACGCGACGGTGCTCGCCGGTCGGACCGAAGCCGAGCGCCTCGTAGAAGCGCATGGCATTGCGATTGGCGTCGGCGACCCACGCGTAGATTTCCGTGGCGCCTTCATTCGCGAGCCAGGCGGCGGCCGAATCGACCAGCAGCTCGCCGCCCCGCAGATGACGCACGGCCGGCGCCACCCACAGTTCGCAAACGAACGCGCGGCGCGCCGCGCTATCGTCGAAGTACGCTTCGATCAGTCCCGCCGGATGGCCCTCGGTGTAGAGGATGAAGGTGGTGAAGGTGAAGGAAACCGCATGATCCGCAGCGGTGGCGTCGAAACTGGCGGCGTCAGCCGACAACGCGTCCTCAAGCGTGGCGCCGAAGGCATACGGTGCCTCCCGCAGCGACGCAGTACGGAGTTCGCGGAAAACAGCGCCCTGATCAGCGGCGATACGGCGAACGGTCAATGACGGACTCATGCAGACGAAAACCCCTTGAAACCCTAAGGCGTAGCTTTAACCGAACCGGCGCGAGAGTCAAATCATTCTTTACCGGAATGTGGCATGCGCCGCAGGAAGTCTCCTCGGGAGACGACATGCGAAGCGTATCCAGACTCAGCAGCATGTTGCGCGCCCAGCTCCGGCGCAAGCAGCCGGACGCGGTGCGCGCAACGCAGGGTCATGGCGCTTCGTAGCTACCGGTGCCGTCCGGCCACGGTGTCAGGAGTTCATAGCCGTCGTCGGTCACGGCGATCATGTGTTCCCATTGCGCCGACAGCGAACGGTCTTTGGTGACCACGGTCCAGCCGTCGCGCTGCACCGCGGTGCCGGCGCGGCCCGCGTTGACCATCGGCTCGATCGTGAAGACCATGCCCGGCTTCAGACGCACGCCCTGCCCCGGCTGACCGTAGTGCAGCACTTGCGGATCTTCGTGATAGACCTTGCCGATGCCATGCCCGCAATAGTCGCGCACGATCGAGAAGCCGTCACGCTGCGCAACCTTTTGAATCGCATAGCCCACGTCGCCGAGCGTCGCGCCCGGCTTCACTTCGCGGATGCCGGCAAGCATCGCTTCATAGGTCGTGTCGATCAGCTGGCGCGCCACCGTGCTCGGCTGGCCGACGCAATACATGCGGCTCGTATCGCCGAAGTAGCCATCCTTGATGATCGCGACGTCGATATTGACGATGTCGCCATCTTTCAGGACCTCAGCGCGATTCGGGATGCCGTGGCACACCACCGAGTTGACCGAGGTGCACACCGTCTTCGGAAAACCCAGATAGCCGACATTTGCCGGAATCGACTTTTGCGTATTGACAATGTAGTCGTTGCACAGTGCGTCCAGCTCGTCGGTGGAGACGCCGGCCTTGACGTGCTCGCCGATCATCGCCAGCACATCGGCCGCGAGGCGGCCGGAAATGCGCAGTTTGGCGATGTCGTCGGGAGTCTTGTAGGTAATAGCCATGAATTCGGTCGATATGGGTCGAATGGGAGGTCGATGTTCAATCGATCGGCCAATTGTACAGAGGAACGCAGCCGAGCCTCTGCGAGCCGTGCCGAACTTGCCGGACTGAACGGTCTGCGGCGACCTTGGTCGGCATGCCCGACCGGTTCCTCACATGCAGCGAAATCGATGCTGCGCACGCAAACAGAAATCTTTTGCGAGTGTTGCATCTAGCAGAGTGCTCGCCCCGTAAAGGCGAATGAGGACTCGCTCTTCTCCCTTGATCATCTGGCTCTTTTCAGAAGAACGGAGGCCTCTTTGCGCCCGCGATATTGCGTTTGACCGCGCGAGAGAAACAGATGTACGCGCGAATACGCCGCGAATCCGCGGCATCGGCAGCGAACCATTTGAGGAGCATCGCCATGTCGGAGTCCAGCACTAAATCAGCATCCCTTATTGATGCATTCGATCGACGCGCCACGCGCCGCCTGCAACGCAGACAGTTCTTTCGCAATGCCGGCGGCTTGAGTCTGGGACTCGTCGGCGGCACGCTGATCAGCGCGTGCGGCGGCGGCGGCTCGGTTTCGAACGTATCGGCCCAGAGCGCGCCCACCGACGCGGAAATCCTGAATTTCGCGCTGAATCTGGAGTACCTCGAATCGCAGTTCTATACGTACGCGACGACCGGCGCCGGGCTCGCAGCGAGCATGACCGCGGGCGTCGGCACGATGGGCACGGTGATTCCCGGGCAGCAGGTGCCCTTCCAGGATCCGGTGGTGAAAGCGTATGCCAACGAGATCGCCAACGACGAGCGCGAGCATGTGACCTTTCTGCGCAGCGCGTTGGGTTCGGCCGCGGTGGCCATGCCCGCGATCGATATCGGCGGCACGGATCCGAACGGTGCGTTTTCGAACGCGGCGCGCGCCGCGGGTCTCGTGCCTGCAGGCACCGCCTTCAATCCGTATGCGAACGACAACAACTTCCTGCTCGGCGCGTACATCTTCGAGGACGTCGGCGTGACGGCTTATAAAGGCGCCTCGCCGCTCATCACCAACAAGACGTTCCTCGAAGCGGCGGCCGGCATTCTCGCGGCCGAGGCGTATCACGCCGGCCTGGTGCGCACGGTGCTGTACTCGAAAGGCATCGACATGACGAGTCTCGTCACCGCCGCCAACGCGATTTCGGCTGCGCGCAACAGCCTCGATCACAACGGCCACGACGATCAGGGCATCACCGGCGCGACCGCCGGCACGTCCAACATCGTGCCGCTGGACAGCAATGGGCTCGCATTCAGCCGCAACTACAGCAACGTCCTCAACATCGTCTATCTGACGAGTTCAGCGGCGACCAAAGGCGGCTTCTTCCCGAACGGCGTCAACGGTTCGCTGAACATGAGCGCGTGAGCTGAGTTATCGGTTGTGTCACTTGCACCGGCAACGGGGCGCCGCGACGCCGATCGCGCTGAACCCCGTTGACCGGCCGTCATGTGCCTATTGCGTTGAACGTTTGACGACGTACAGGAGCCGCTATGAACGAAGCGATAAGCCAGGGCACCGTGCCGCAGACTCTCACCGAGCAGACCTGTTTCGACATTCGCGAAACGCTGGCGGGAAGGCGCCGTGGCGTGCGCGCGATGCTGCCGTTCGTCGGGCCGGCGGTGGTGGCGTCGATCGCGTACATGGACCCGGGCAACTTCGCCACCAACATCCAGGCGGGCGCGGGATACGGCTATACGCTGCTGTGGGTCGTGGCGGTCGCGAATGTCGTCGCGATGCTGTTCCAGTCGCTGTCGGCCAAGCTCGGTCTCGTCACCGGGCGCAATCTCGCCGAGTTATGCCGCGAAGCGCTGCCGCGCCGCTCCGTGCTCGCGATGTGGGGCATCAGCGAAATCGCGGCGATGGCGACCGATCTGGCCGAGTTCGTCGGCGGCGCGATCGGCGTGTCATTGCTCACGCATCTGCCGATGATACCGAGCATGCTGATCACCGCAGCCGTCACGTATGGCTTGCTGCAATTCGAAAAGCGCGGCTTCCGGCCGCTCGAACTGGCGATCGCGGCGTTGATCGGCGTAATCGGACTGTCGTATCTCGCCGAGTTGCTGATCGCACCGGTGCATTGGCCATCGGTGGTCGCGCACACGTTCACGCCGCGTGTGCCGGATAGCAATGCGTTGACGATATCGGTCGGCATCATCGGCGCCACGGTAATGCCGCATGTGCTGTTCCTGCATTCGGGGCTCACGCAGAATCGCGTCAAACCGCGCAACGACGGCGAGCGCGCGAGGCTGCTGCGCTTTTCCAATATCGAAGTGGTGGTCGCGCTCGGCGTGGCCGGGTTCATCAACATGGCGATGGTGATCATGGCCTCGAGCGCGTTTCATGCGGGGCACCCGGAGATCGCCAGCATCGAGACCGCGTGGCGCACGCTCACGCCGCTGCTCGGCGGCGCCGCGGCGGGACTCTTTCTGGCCGCGTTGATCGCGTCGGGCGTGTCGAGTTCAGTGGTCGGCACGATGGCTGGGCAAATGATCATGCAGGGCTTCGTCGGCTTTCATATTCCCGTGTGGGCCCGGCGCTTGATCACGATGGCGCCGGCTTTCGCGGTAGTGGCCTGCGGCGTCGACGCGACGCGCGCCCTGGTGCTGAGCCAGGTGGTGCTCAGCATCGCCCTGCCCGTGCCGATGATCGCGCTCGTGTGGTTCACCTCGCGCGGCGACCTGATGGGCCGTTACCGGAATCGTCGGGCGACGACCTTCGCGGCGATTCTCGGCACGGTCGTCGTGCTGGCGCTCAATCTCATTCTGCTGCTGCAAGCGGCCGGCATTTCGCCGTGGCCGCCGTTTCATGCCGCGTGAGCCAGCGGCGTCATGGCACGGCCTGCATCCGCTCGTGGGGTTGGCGCGTACATTGTTCGAACGCATCTCTTCGGACTGACTCGACTCTCATGCCTCGACGCCTTCTCACCCTGACCGCCACGCTGGCCCTCGCCGCTCTCGGCGGCTGCAGCGCGGCCGGCGTACTGAATGCCGCCGTATCGCACAAGCAGTTCCGCGCTGAAAACGGCCTGGCTTACGGCAACGCGCCGCGCCAGAAACTCGACGTCTACGTACCCACCGCCGACGCGCCGCCAGCCCCTTCTTCGCATGGCCGTCCGATGGTGGTGTTCTTCTATGGCGGCAGTTGGCAGAACGGCTCGCGCGGCAACTATCTGTTCGTCGGCGCGGCGTTGGCCTCGCGCGGCTTCGTCGCCGTGCTGCCGGACTATCGGACGTGGCCCGACACCGCGTTCCCCGGTTTCGTCGACGACGCGGCCGCAGCCGTGCGCTGGGCACGCGACCACGCGGCCGAGTTCGGCGGCGACCCGTCGCGAATCTTTTTGATGGGACACTCGGCGGGCGCGCATATCGTGATGCTGCTCGCTACCGACGGCCGCTATCTCGCCGCGCAGCAGATGAGCAAAAGCGATATCAGCGGCGTGGTCGGCCTGGCCGGCCCGTATGATTTTCTGCCGTTGCACGACGCAACGCTGGAGGAAATTTTCCCGCGTGCCCTGCGCGCCGCGAGTCAGCCGATCAACTTTGTCGCCGGCGACGAGCCGCCGATATTCCTCGCGGCAGGCCAGCGCGATACGACCGTCGATCCGGGCAACACCGACCGGCTCGCGGCGAAACTGCGCGCATCGGGCGACGCGGATGTCGAAGTGAAGCACTATCCGCGCGTCGGGCACGCGCTGCTGGTGGGCGCGTTTGCCGGCCCGTTGCGCGGCTTTGCGCCGGTGCTCGACGATGCGAGTGCGTTTATCGACAAGCAGGCTAGCAATGAAGTACGGCGTTCGCACAAGAGCGCTGCAAACGGTGGCGCGCCATTACTGCCCGCATCTTCCGACGCGCAAGGCAACGTCTATCAGATGCGCAGGCAACGGGCGAAAGCAGCGGTTGTGTCGTGCGATGGCTCGGCATCCGTATCGGCGCCCGCCGCTGATACGGATTGCCAGAAACAACAAGGCAATCTGGGCCTCAGCGAATAAGCGCCGCAAAGCGTGTTGCGGTTCTGCGGCGACGCACCCGGCGCTTTATACGCACCTGATTCACGTACTCGCCCCGGTGCCCAACGGCAAACTTCGCAACGCGTCGCAAACGAACTACCGCGCTGTGCCAAGCAACTGCTTGCGCAAAGTAGGCGCGCGCGTCGAAGGATCGAGCCAGATGCCGAAGAATGCACGCGCGAAGGCGGGATCGTCGAACTCGCCGGTCATGCGCTCGCCGGCATAAAAACGCACGCCTTTGTCCGGCAGATACACCGCGCTCAACTGGTCGCCGGGGCTGACATCCACGAAGGCCTGCAGCATATCCGCGCGCCAGCGCTCCAGCGTGTCGGCCGGAATCGGCACGCCAGCCAAACGCTTGATCTCGCTGATACCAGTGTCCGCGAGGCGCTCGCGTTTGATGCCGCGCGCGTACACGATGTGCAGCGCGAAGCGGGCGTCGTAATCGACCGGCACGCGTTCGCTCCACATCTGCGCGCGATAGAGCCGGAAGCCGAGCACACTGAAATCGCCTTCGCCAACGAGTTGCGCGGACTGGACGTCGCCGCGCCAGTCCGCGCAAGCGGCGCTCACCCACAACGCCAGGACGAGAGCGACGAAGGCGCGCACGTCAGTCCGCCTGCGAAAGCACGAACTGCATCACATCCGTGCGTCCTTCGTCGAAGCCGGCTTCGCAATACGCCAGATAGAGCCGCCACGTGCGCACAAAAATCTCGTCGAAACCCTGCACGCGGATCGTATCGAGTTGCGCTTCGAACGCGCCGCGCCAGCGACGCAAGGTCTCCGCGTAATCGCGGCCGAACGCCAGCGAGGTGCGCGTCGTGAGCTTTCCGCGCCGCGCGGCCTGCGCGAAACGCTGCGGGCTCGGCAACATGCCGCCAGGAAAAATGAACTCGCGAATGAAGTCGCTCGTCGCGCGATAAGCGGCAAAATGCGAGTCGTCGATCGTGATGGTTTGCACTAGCGCGCGAGCGCCCGGCCGCAGACGTTCGCGCAGAATCCGAAAGTACGTCGGCCAGAATTTTTCGCCGACGGCCTCGAACATTTCAATCGATACGACGGCGTCGTACTGGCCGGTCAGGCTGCGATAGTCGCGTAGTTCGAGTTGCACGCGCTCGCTCAGGCCTGCTTCATTCACACGCTGCCGGGCGAATTCGAGTTGTGCCGGCGAGATCGTCACGCCATGCACGTGAATGCCCAGACGCGCCGCATGCAGCGCAAAAGCGCCCCAGCCGCAGCCGATTTCCAGAATGTGCATGCCTTCGCGCAAACCGAGCGTATCGATGATGCGTTGATACTTCGCGTGCTGCGCGTCTTCGAGCGATTGATGGAAATTGCCGTCGAACACCGCGCTCGAATAGGTGAACGTCGCGTCGAGCCACTGCGCGTAAAACGGGTTGCCGATGTCGTAGTGCGCGTGAATGTTGCGCCGGCTGCCCGAGCGCGTGTTCGGCCTCAGCTTGTGACGCAGTCCGTACCAGAGTTGCGCGAGCCAGCCGCCATACACCGTGCGTTGCAGAGCGCGCTCGTTGCGGATCGCGACACGCAGCAGCGCGGCCAGATCGGGCGTATCGACCCAGAAAGAGCGCCATGCATCGGCGAAACCAATATCGCCTTTGCGCAGAATCGCGCCGCACGCGCGCCAGTCACGCATCTCCAGCCGCGCGCCGGGCGCCGCGTGCGGATCGCCGAACACGCGCTGCTGGCCGTCGGGCGTGATGAGGACCAGATGCCCCACCTGGATCCGCTCGAGCAAGGACAGAAACAGACGGCCTGACGCGGGGGCGGTTTGGTGCCCGCTCAGGGTTCTTGAAAGCGCCATGGCTGAATCTCCTCAATCGGACGAAATGGGGCGCGCGGCGGCGGATGGTTTGGCGGCTGCGGCGTGGTGAGTGGACGCGTCGCCGGTGCGGGCCGGCGCGGGGTTTTTGCCGTGGAACGGCGCTTTCTTCAGGGCAAGGCGCAACGCTTGCCAGTGAATTCTCGCGACGACGCCCACGGTCAGGAGCGGCTGACGCAGCAGCGCGGCGCACGCGGCCGCGCGCGTGAGCGGCGTCAGGCGGCCGCCGAGCGCGGTGCGGATCAGCAGACCGTCGGCGTCGTGATAGTCGATGGAAACCGACGCGCTACCGGGCGCTTCAGTGACGCGAAAGGTGTAGCCGCCTTCCACACGGCAAAACGGCGACACGTGCAGCACTTTGCGGCACATGAGCCGCGTGCTTGCCGTGATCGGCGCGTTGCCGTTTGCGCTGAGCAGATAGCTGTGGCGCTCGCCGAACGTGTTGCGCACTTCGGCCAGCAGCGCACGCAATTGGCCGTCGCGGTCGTGGCAGTGCCAGAAACTAATCGGATTGAACGCGTAGCCGAACACGCGCGGGAAAGCTTGCAGCCAGATCCGGCCGTTCGCTTCTTCAATGCCCGCGGCACGTAGTTGCTCGCGCATCCATGTGGCGAGGTCGCTGCCGTCGCGCGGACCGTGGTCGCGTCGATACAGACTGAGCGGCCGCCAGCGGTCGATGCCGAACCATCCGCTATCGAGCGACGCCAGCCGATCGAGGTCGCATCGCACGTAGAACACCGGATAGGTGAAGCGATGATGTTTTGGCCGCAGACGTTCGTGCATCACCTTGCCGGCCAGAAGCCAGGCGGCTGGATCTGCGCCGGCTTTGTCGCTCGACGGATTCATAGCCTGGCCCATGCCGGCGATGCGTCGAAATCGGCCGCGACGCGCAGCGCCGATTTCAGACCATCCTCGTGAAAACCGTAACCCGTCCATGCGCCCGCGAACCACGTGCGGCGCTTGCCTTGCAACGATGGCAGGCGATGCTGCGCGTCGATGGCGGCCAGATCGAACAGCGGATGATCGTAGACGAAGCGGCGCAGTTCGGTGCCCGGCGCCGGCTGGGTCACCGGGTTGAGCGTGACGACGAGCGGCGTCCTGAACGGCAGCGGCTGTAATTGATTGACCAGATAGCTGACGCACACCGGATGCGTGCCGTCGGCACTGCGGCTGCCAAGATAATTCCACGCCGACCACACGCGCTGACGACGCGGCAGCAGATTCGTATCCGTATGCAGCACCGCGACGTTCGGTTGATAGCGCACGGCGGCGAACACGCCGCGCTCGTCCTGATCGGCGTCTTGCAGCAGGCGCAGCGTGGTCGGCGCGTGAGTGGCGAGCACCAGCGCGTCGAAGCGCTCGGTGCCGTGGTCAGTGAACACGTCGACGCCGTCGGCGTCGCGCCGCACGCCGCGCACCGCTGTGCCGATGCGGACGTCGTCCAGCGTGCTGGTTATACGCTTCACATACTCGCGGCCGCCGCCGACCACGGTCCGCCACAGCGGCCGGCGATTCACTTGCAGCAGTGCGTGGTTCAGACAGAAGCGCAGGAAAGTCGTGGCCGGGAACGCGAGGATATCGGCGGTAGCGCTCGACCAGATCGCGGCGGCCATCGGCAGCAAATACTGTCGCTGGAACGCGCCGCCGTAGCCGCCTTCCGTCAGCAGCTCACCCATCGACGCGCGCGTTGCAATCGCCAGTTCGAGGTTGCGTTGCGCGCTGCCGTTAAACCGCATGATGTCGCGCAGCATGCCGATGAAGGTCGGCGAAAACAGGTTGCGGCGCTGCGCGAACACGGTGTTCAAACTGGTGCCGGCCCATTCGAGACGGCCTTCGTCGAGCGAAACGGAGAAGGTCATGTCGCTCGGATGCGATCGCACGCCCAGTTCGGCGAACAGCGCGATCAGGTTCGGATAGGTGCGGTCGTTGAACACCAGGAAACCTGTGTCGACGGGATGCGTGTGGCCGTCAAGCGTGACGTCCACGGTATTGGTGTGGCCGCCCAGGTACGCCGCCGATTCGAACAGCGTGACCCGATGGTGGCGCGCCAGCAGATACGCGCTGGCCAAACCCGAGATGCCGGCGCCGATGACCGCGACCCGCGAGCCGCGCGGTAGTGGTGAGGTCGGTGCGGAATGGGGCATGGGCGCATCTCCTTGAGCTGGGGACACGCGTTGAATTCAAGAGGTGTGACGAGGGTTGCGGTCCTTGAGGGGATTTACGCAGCGCGGATCTGTTTGGATGCAGCAAGCGGGGATTGTGGTGACGCTGGCGGGTGACTGATTTGTTCGACGACCGGTCCGATGTCGCGTTTCGCCAAAACAAAAACCCCGCAGAACGTTCGCTCTGCGGGGTTTTAAATTTGGCGGAAAGGGTGGGATTCGAACCCACGGTACGGGAAAACCGTACGCCTGATTTCGAGTCAGGTACATTCGACCACTCTGCCACCTTTCCGGGTCTACTGAATCGCCGTGACTACTGCTTCATCAGTACCAAGCGGGTCGATTGCTTGGGAGAAAAAGATTATAAAACAGCCTATTTCGGTTTGCCAAGCCCCTCGACCCAAAAAAACTTCAGAAGCGCTTGGCACGCCGCACATGTCTCGTTGCAACATCAGTCCAGTATCGACGCAATTACGATCCCGTCGCTGATGGAGCCGCTCATCCAGCCGCGACTTCCAGCCGTTCAATGCCGCCCAGATACGGACGCAACGCCGCCGGCACGGTGACCGAACCATCGGCGTTCTGGAAGTTCTCGAGCACCGCCACGAGCGTACGGCCCACGGCCAGACCCGAGCCGTTCAGCGTGTGCACCAGTTCCGGCTTGCCCTGCGCATTGCGATAACGCGCCTGCATGCGGCGAGCCTGGAACGACTCCGTGTTCGAGCAGCTCGAGATTTCGCGATACGTGTTCTGCGCCGGCACCCACACTTCCAGGTCGTACGTCTTGGCCGCCGAGAAGCCCATGTCGCCCGTGCACAGCGTGATCACGCGGTACGGCAATTCCAGTTTCTGCAGGATCGTCTCAGCGTGGCCGACCATTTCTTCCAGCGCGGCGTACGACGTTTCCGGCGCGACGATCTGCACCATCTCGACCTTGTCGAATTGATGCTGGCGGATCAGACCGCGCGTGTCGCGGCCGTACGAGCCCGCTTCCGAGCGGAAGCACGGCGAATGCGCGGTCAGCTTGATCGGCAACGCGTCCGCTTCGAGGATGCTGTCGCGCACCGTGTTCGTCAGCGAAATCTCCGACGTGGAGATCAGATACTGCGTGACCGTGTTCTCATCGCCGCCCTTCTCGACGCGGAACATGTCGTCGGCGAACTTGGGCAGTTGGCCGGTGCCGTACAGAATTTCCGGATTCACGATGTACGGCGTGTAGACCTCCGTATAGCCGTGCTGCTGCGTGTGCGTGTCGATCATGAACTGCGCGAGCGCGCGATGCAGCCGCGCAATCTGGCCGCGCAACATCGTGAAACGCGCGCCCGAGAGCTTCGCGCCGGTCTCGAAGTCGAGGCCGAGCGGCATGCCGACATCGACGTGATCCTTCACCTCGAAATCGAACTGGCGCGGCGTGCCCCAGCGGCGCACTTCGACGTTGCCGGTTTCGTCCTTGCCCATCGGCACGCTTTCATGCGGCAGATTCGGCACGCCTTGCAGCAGTTCCGACAAACGCTTCTGGATATCGTCGAGCTTAGCCGCCGACGCCTTCATCTCGTCGCCGATACCGCCCACTTCGGCCATCACCGCCGAGGTGTCCTCGCCCTTGCCTTTCATCGCACCGATCTGCTTCGAGAGGCTATTGCGGCGCGCCTGCATCTCTTCGGTACGGGTCTGGGTCTCGCGGCGTTCCGCTTCGAGCGCGGCGAAGGCCGCCACGTCGAGGGTATAGCCGCGGTCGGCGAGGCGTTTGGCGACGCCATCGAGGTCTTTGCGCAGCAGCTGAATGTCGAGCATGGGATGGGGCGGGTATTCGTTGTATGAAGGTGGGATTTTAGCGCACCGGCGTGGGCGGCCGGTGCGTTAGATGGCCGGCGTGTGCGGAATGCCGACATGGCGCGCGCTAAGGCGCACGGCGACGCACGAAACAAGGCATGCATCGAAGCACAAAGCTAAGCGCCAAACGACGCGCACAGCCGCGCGCGAAACAAGCGCCGCAGCGAGGCGCGACAACACGCGCGAAGCGAGCCGCAGCGCAAGAGGCGCCGCCAAGCCTAACCCTTCTTCGGCTTGTTCTCGCTGCGCCACTGCGCGTCGAGCTCCGCCAGACGCGCCATCTTGTCGCCAATCTTGCCTTCGAGACCGCGCGGCGTCGGCTCGTACCAATGCGGATCGCGCATGTTGTCCGGCAGATACGTTTCGCCGGCCGCGTAGGCATCGGGTTCGTCGTGCGCGTAGCGATACTCGTGACCGTAGCCGAGTTCCTTCATCAGCTTGGTCGGCGCGTTGCGCAGATGCACCGGCACGCCGCGCGATTGGTCCTTGCTCACGAAGCGCCGCGCCTCGTTATACGCGTTGTATCCCGCGTTCGACTTCGGCGCGACCGCCAGATAGATGATCGCCTGCGCCAACGCCAGTTCGCCCTCGGGCGTGCCCAGGCGCTCATAGGTTTCGGCGGCGTCTAGCGCGATGCGCGCGGCGCGCGGATCGGCGAGGCCGATGTCTTCCCACGCCATGCGCACGATGCGGCGCGCCAGGTAACGCGGGTCCGCGCCACCGTCGAGCATGCGGCAGAACCAGTACAGCGCCCCGTCCGGGCTGCTGCCGCGCACCGATTTATGCAGCGCGCTGATCTGGTCGTAAAATGCGTCGCCGCCTTTATCGAAGCGGCGCAGATTTTCGGCCAGCGCGCTGCCGAGCAACGCGCCGTCGATCTCGGTGGTCTTTTGCTGCGAAGCCGCCCGCGCGACGATTTCGAGGTTGTTCAACAGCTTGCGGCCGTCGCCGTCGGCGGAACCGATCAGCGCGTCGCGGGCTTCGTCGGTGAACGTGAGGCCGCCGAGTTCCTGCTGCGCGCGCTCGAGCAACTCGCGCTGCTCGTCGTCGGTGAGGCTTTTCAGCACGTAGACGGCGGCACGCGAGAGCAATGCGCTGTTCACCTCGAACGACGGATTTTCGGTCGTCGCGCCGACGAACACGAACAGCCCCGACTCGACGTGCGGCAAGAACGCGTCTTGCTGGCTCTTGTTGAAGCGATGCACTTCGTCGACGAACACGAGCGTCTGATGCCCGTTCGCGCGATGAATCTGCGCGGTCTCGACCGCCTCGCGGATATCCTTCACGCCCGAGAGCACCGCGGAGAGCGCGATAAACTCCGCGTGAAACGCATCGGCCATGAGCCGGGCGAGCGTGGTTTTACCGACGCCGGGCGGGCCCCAGAGGATCATCGAATGGGCTTCGCCGGATTCGAACGCGACCCGCAGCGGCTTGTTCGGGCCGAGCAGGTGCTTCTGGCCGATCACTTCGTCGATATTGCGGGGCCGCAGGCGTTCGGCGAGCGGAACATTGGCACGGGTTTCTTCAAACATGACGTTTTGGGGATAATCTCGGCTTTTCCGGACGCGGTCCGTGTGAAGGCGGCGTACTGCCGGTGAGCCACGCCAGCACGGGGAGGTGCGGGCAACGTCCTGCATTATGACAGTGACGGCGCCCGGGCAAGAATCGCCCGGCGTCTGGACAAAGGACGCGCGGCGCGCGGGGAACAACTCAGGCGGCCGGCCAGGCCGAATCGGGTAACCGGTGAAGCAATTGGACGATCGAGCGGACGGGGCAGGCAACACATGACCTAACCGCGGAAATAACAGCAGACGCAAACGCCGGCGCAGCTTCGCAGCCAGATTGGCAAACGAGTCGGCAAGCACTATCAACAGGGACAAGACCAGATGGCACAAGATCCACTCGCCGGCGACGCCGGTTCCACCTACGCACCGCTCACGCCGGTGCCCGACGCGCGTCGCGCGTTCCGTACCGGCGACGCGTTCGCGCTCTGGTTCTCGCTCGGCATCGGCCTGCTGGTCGCGCAAGCGGGCGCGCTGCTAGTGCCGGGATTGTCGCTGCCGCACGCGCTGCTGGCCATCGTGATCGGCAGCGTGATCGGCGTCGTGCTGCTGGCGCTGGCCGGCGTGATCGGCACGGATACGGGGCTCGCGGCCATGTCGTCGCTGCGGCCGACGCTCGGCGTGCGCGGCGCGTCGGTGCCCGCCGTGCTGAACGCGGTGCAACTGGTCGGCTGGGGCTCGTTCGAGGTGATCGTAATGCGCGATTCCGCCGACGCCCTCGCCAAGCAGGCCTTCGGCCTCTCCATGCCGCTCATCTGGACGGTGATCTTCGGCTTACTCGCGACGCTGCTCGCGATCAGCGGCCCGCTCTCGTTCGTGCGGCGCTTTCTGCGTACGTGGGGCATCTGGCTGCTGCTCGCGGGCGCGGCGTGGCTCACCTGGAATCTGCTCGCCAAGCACGATCTGAACGCGTTGATGCAGCGTCCGGGCACGGGCGAGATGTCGTTCGGCGGCGCGATCGATCTGGTGGTTGCCATGCCGCTCTCGTGGCTGCCGCTGATCGCCGACTACACGCGTTTCGGCCGCAAGCCCGGCGAAACCTTCCGCGGCACGCTGATCGGTTACGGCATCGCCAACATCTGGTTTTACGCGCTCGGCGCGGTCTACGGCCTCGCGGCGGGCGGCGGCGACGCGCTGTTGACCGGCGCACTGGCGCAAGCCGGCGGTGGCCTCGCGTTGCTGCTGATCCTGATCGATGAAGTCGATAACGCCTTCGCGGACATTCACTCGGCAGCGGTGTCGACCGGCACGTTCTGGACGCGCGGCAGCGTGCCCATCTTGTCGGCGGCGTTCGGCGCGCTGTGCACGCTGATCGCCCTTGCCGTGCCGATGGCAAAGTATCAGAACTTCCTGCTGCTGATCGGCTCGGTATTCGCGCCGCTGTTCGGCGTGGTGTTGGTGGATCACTTCATCGTGCGCAAGCGTCGTATCGAAGCCGCCGCGCTCGCCGACGTACGCGGCCGCTACGGCTTCTCGGGCGGCTGGCATCTGAGCGCGTTCCTTGCGTGGGCGATCGGTATCGTCGCGTATCAGGTGATCAATCAATGGCTGCCGAATCTCGGCGCGACCTTGCCTGCGCTGGTGATCGGCGCGGTGTGTTATCTGGTGTTCGTGACGGCGCGCAAGACGGCGTATGCCTGAGGCTCAATTGAGCTGAGCGTCAGCGTCACATAAACACAAAAGGCCTGCAAATGCAGGCCTTTTCTTATCGCTCAAATCGTTCTAGCGCGTGGACGCCCGATACTCGACACCCGGCAGCACGCACAGCAATTCGAACGCGAGATTCGCGCCGAGCAGCGCGGTCGTGCCGAACGGATCGTAAGGCGGCGCGACCTCGACCAGATCGCAACCGACGATATTCAGCCCACGCGAGCCGCGAATGATTTCCAACGCCTGCGGCACCGTCAAGCCGGCGATTTCCGGCGTGCCTGTGCCCGGCGCAAAAGCCGGATCGATCCCGTCGATGTCGAACGTGATGTACACCGGGCCGTCGCCCATGCGCTCGCGAATACGCGCCATCAACGGCACGAGCGACTGGTTCCAGCATGCCTCGGCCTGCACGACTTCAAAACCCTGATCGCGGCACCAGTCGAAGTCCTCAGCTGCGTAGCCCGTGCCGCGCAAACCGATCTGCACGACACGGTCGCAATCGAGCAAGCCCTCTTCCACCGCGCGGCGGAACGGCGTGCCGTGCGCGATCTTCTCGCCCATCATGGTGTCGTTGACGTCGGCGTGCGCGTCGACGTGAATGAGGCCGACCTTGCCGTGCTTGCGATGAATCGCGCGCAGGATCGGCAGCGCGATGGTGTGATCCCCGCCCAGCGTGATCGGCTTGCAATCGTGTTGAAGAATTTCGTCGTACGCGGTTTCGATGCGCTTGATCGAATCATGTAGGTTGTACGGATTGATCGCGACGTCGCCGAGGTCGGCCACGCGCAGCGAATCGAACGGCGCGGCGCGCGTCGCCATGTTGTACGGGCGCAGCAGCACAGATTCACTGCGGATCTGGCGCGGTCCGAAGCGCGCGCCGGTCCGGTTCGAGGTGCCGAGATCGAACGGCACGCCGACGAAACAGGCGTCGAAACCTTCGGCCGAGCCGACGTTCGGCAGCCGCATCATTGTCGCGATGCCGCCGCAGCGGGGCATGGCGTTGCCGGACAGCGGTTGCGGCCGTTCGCCGGCTTCTGGGGAAATGAAGGAAGAAGTATTCATCGTGTCTCGGCAATGAAAAGAGGGGCAGCAAGCAAAATCGTGCAGACCGGCCGAGGGGAAGCATCAGAAGCGCACCTTGCCGGGCGAATCTCGATTCTTGAGCAGTTTCCCAGAAGTTAAAATACCAACGGAATAAACTTCACATTGATCTTCAGCGATGTATCCTGACGCATGTTCTCCCAACTCACCGATCTCGACCTGCGGCTGATCCGCGTATTTCTCGCCATTGTCGATGCGGGCGGCGTCTCGCCGGCCCAGGCAACGCTCAACGTCGGCCAGTCGACCATCAGCACGCAACTCGCCACGCTGGAAACCCGCCTCGGCTACCGGCTGTGCGAACGTGGCCGCGGCGGCTTCAGCCTGACCGCGCGCGGCGAGCAGTTCATCGACGCGGCGCGCGCCCTGCTGTCGGCCGTCGATACCTTCGGCATGCAGGCGCGCAATGTCGGCCGCAAGCTGGTCGGCACGCTCGATATAGGCATGATAGGCCACACGCCGGTGTCGGCGAGCGCGCGCATCAGCGACGCGATCGGCCGGTTCCGGGCGCGCGATCAGTCGGTGCGGTTTTCGATTCTGGTGCGCTCGCCGGGCGAACTGGAGGAGTTGCTGCTGAACGGGCGGATTCAGATCGGCATCGGCTATTTCTGGCATCGCGTGCCGTCGCTCGAATATACCGAGGTGTTCGCGGAAGACCAGTTCGCGTATTGCGCGAAAGGTCACCCGCTGTTCGCACAAGCGGGCGATGTCCCGCCCGCCGAAGCCGCGCAGCACGAATGGGCGTGGCGCAGTTATCCGCTGCCCGAAGCCGAAAGTTCGACCACGCCGCAGAACGTCACCGCCGTCGCGGACAACATGGAAGCGGTCGCGATGCTGGTGCTTTCCGGGCATCACCTCGGCTATCTGCCGGGGCATTTCGCGGCGCCGTTCGTCAAGCAAGGACTGCTCGCCGCGCTGAATCCCACGCAGATGCGTTATCGCGTCGCGTTCCATATGGTCACGCGGGCGCGGCAGCATCGAACGGATATCGTCGAAGCGTTTATCGACGATATGAAGGCCGCGCATCCGGTGCAGGTGCTGGAAGTGGACGAATAGTCGACACTCACGCGCGCAATGAAAAAGCCGCGCTCAGAGCGCGGCTTTCTGTGCCAATCGCACGTACCTACGTCACGGCTTATCCGTTGATCACGTCCGCGCCCTTCGGCACCGTGAACTTGAACGCATCGGCCGGCAGCGGCGGGTTCTTCTGAATGTTCGAGAAGGTCAGCAGCGTCACGTTGCCGAACACGTCGTGCAATTCCATCGCTTCGAGATTGCCGTCCTTGAAGCCGATGCCCACGCGCTGGAACTGCGTGTCTTTCGCCTTCGGCGTGAGTTCGAGCCAGTCGATGCCGGCCTTCACACCCGCGTCGCGCAGCGTGAAGTTCTTGTCGAGATCGTTGCTGCCGAACAGGATCGCGGCCGGGCTCGCGCCGAGTGCGCCGCCGAGGCTGCGCACCGTCACCTGATTCAGATCCTTGTCGTAGACGTAGAGCTTGTCGCCGTCTGCCTGCAGCAACTGGGCATACGGTTTCTCGTATTGCCAGATGAACTTGCCGGGACGCGCGAACGTGAAGGTGCCGCTCGACGTGCCGGTTTTGCCCGCCCCCTGGGTCGACAACGTGCCGCTCGCGCCTTGCGCCTTGCTCGGCGCCCGCACTTCCTGCTGGACGAAGGTGCCGCGCGCCGAATGCACTTGCGCGACGAACGCCTTCAGTTGCTCGGTGCCGCTGGCGAACGCCTGCGACGCGAACAGCACCGACGCGCCGATCGCCACGCTGCCTATCCCACGCACCAAGGTGCGGGCAAGCTGGCCGATTCGGCCGGGTTGAGCATTCTCTCGAGCGTACTGCTGCGCGAATAGCTGCATGTAGTTTTCTCCCTTGATTGAATTCGTTGAGCGGTCGTGACCGCTTGCTTGCGCATTGGGCAATGTCTGCGTGCCCATATTGGCGAGGGATCGCAGCAGTCCCAGCGAGCGCGCTACCCATCGGCGCTGTACTCAGGCGCGCCATGAACAGCTTAGCCAGCCCGCCTTAAACGAGCCTTAGGGTAGCGACCGGCCTTTTAACGCCACAAGGCATGGCTCGCCAAATGTGCCTTTCGACGGCGGTGGCAATGCCTCAACGCCACAGAGCGTGGCGTGGCTTGCCTTCGGTTGCGGTAAAGAAGCGTCCACGTCTCGCAGCCGACAGCGCACTCGCCGCCGCGCCGCGAACTCGCTGCCCTTCGTTCTATTCCGCTTCCCGCGCCGGCGCCAGAATCTCGCGATTGCCGTTCGACGACATCGCCGACACCACACCCGAGTTTTCCATCTGCTCGAGCAGCCGGGCCGCGCGGTTATAGCCGATGCGCAAATGCCGCTGCACCAGCGAGATCGACGCACGGCGATTCTTCAGCACCACATCGACCGCCTGGTCGTATAACGGGTCCGACTCGCCGTCACCCGATCCGGTTCCTCCGGCGCCCGCGGAGCCTTCGTCGCCCTCGCCCGTCACGCCGCCTTCGAGAATGCCCTCAATGTAGTTCGGCTCGCCCTGTTCCTTGAGTTTGTCGACGACGCGATGCACTTCCTCGTCCGACACGAACGCGCCGTGCACGCGCACCGGCAAACCGCTGCCCGGCGGCAGATACAGCATGTCACCCATGCCGAGCAGCGATTCCGCGCCCTGCTGGTCGAGAATCGTGCGCGAGTCGATCTTGGACGACACCTGGAAAGCCATCCGCGTCGGCACGTTGGCCTTGATGAGGCCGGTGATCACATCCACCGACGGACGCTGCGTCGCGAGAATCAGGTGAATGCCGGCCGCACGCGCTTTCTGTGCGATCCGCGCGATCAACTCTTCCACCTTCTTGCCGACCACCATCATCAGGTCGGCCAGTTCGTCGATCACCACCACAATGTTCGGCAGACGCGTGAGCGGCTCCGGATCGTCCGGTGTGAGGCTGAACGGATTCGGCAGTTTTTCTTCGCGTTTGGCGGCTTCGTCGATCTTGTTGTTGTAGCCGGCGAGGTTACGCACGCCGAGCTTGCTCATGAGTTTGTAGCGGCGCTCCATTTCGGCCACCGCCCAGTTGAGCGCGTGACCGGCCTGGCGCATGTCCGTCACTACCGGACACAGCAGATGCGGAATGCCTTCGTACACGCTCATTTCGAGCATCTTCGGATCGATCAGGATCATACGGACCTGATCGGCGCTCGCCTTGTAGAGCAGCGACAGGATCATCGCGTTGATACCCACCGATTTGCCCGAGCCCGTCGTACCCGCCACCAGCAAGTGCGGCATCTTCGCGAGATCGGCGCACACCGGCTTGCCGCCGATGTCTTTACCGAGGCCCATGGTGAGCGGCGACGCCGCATCCGCATAAACCGCCGAGCCGAGAATCTCGGAGAGACTCACCGTCTGACGACGCTGGTTCGGCAGCTCCAGCGCCATGAAATTCTTACCCGGAATGGTTTCGACCACGCGGATCGACACGAGCGACAGCGAACGCGCGAGGTCTTTGGCAAGACCCACGATCTGGCTGCCCTTCACGCCGGTGGCCGGCTCGATCTCATAACGCGTGACCACGGGGCCGGGATACGCTGCGACCACGCTCACTTCAACGCCGAAGTCCTTGAGCTTCTTCTCGATCAGCCGCGAGGTGAATTCCAGCGTATCCGCCGAGATGGTTTCCTGCGCGGCGGGCGCGGCATCGAGCAGCGAAATGGGCGGCAAGGTGGAATCGCCCGGCAGGTCCGTGAAGAGCGGCACTTGCCGCTCCTTCTCGACGCGCTCCGACTTGGCCGGTGTGACGACCGGCGGCACGATCATGACCGGCTCGTGCTCCTCGATCCGCACGCGGCCCTTCTCGACCTTGCCCTCGCGCTTGACCGCCGCCGCTTCGCCCAGCTTGCGGTCACGGCCGGCCTCACGGCGCAGCTTGGCAAACGTCACCGCGGAAATGATCGATTCGCCGACCTTTTCCGACACCGACAGCCACGAAAAACGGAAATACAGCGACAAACCGATACCGAGCACGATCAAAAGCGCCAGCGTGCCTCCCGTGAAACCCAGTGCATGCGACACGCCGCGCGCAACCGCCTCGCCGATCACGCCGCCCGGCGCGCGCGGCAACTGCACTTTCAGCGACCACATGCGCAGCGCCTCGATGCCGTCGCAGGCCAGCAGGACCAGCATGAAAGCGAACGCGTCGGCGAGCCAGCTTTCGCGCGGCACGTCTTCCTGCTCTTCCTCGTGACGGGTGATGCGCTTGTAGTTCGCGGAGATATGGCGGCCGAGCAGCACGATCCACCAGTAGGCGGACAGGCCGAACAGCAGCAGCAGAATGTCGGACGTCCACGCGCCGACGCGCCCCGCCCAGTTGGCGATATGGTCGACCTGCGCGGCATGGGTCCAGCTCGGATCGCGGCGGCTGTAGCTGACGAGCGCCATGAGCAGGAAAACGCCAAGCGCCACCTGCAGGATCCAGCGGATTTCGGTGAAAAGGCGCGACATGCGGTGCGGCAATGCCTGCGCGCTCGCGGAATAGGGAGCTTTTGCCATTGATCCTGTTGCGTGTGTGCCCGGTGTTTGCCCGACCCCGGCCTGAGTCGTGGTCAAGCCTCGCCCGGCGCGGCTTCGGGCCCGATCCCGGCTTCCGGGAACTTCGATCCGGGCTATTGTAAACGCAGTGTCCCGCGCGAGGCTGTAAATGACGGTAACTTGGCCGTTTGGCCACAGAAAGGCGTGGCACGGCCCGTCGCCGACGCTATCGGCGTGATCGGAAAGCTTCATGGAGCAGGCCGGCGCCTCGCCCTTTATAATGACGCGCTGATACCCATCTACAGTTTCAGCTCAAGTCGCGCGGCCTCGCATGGGCGAGCCGGGCGCCGTAAAAGGATTTGATCATGCCTGCAACTTCCACGAAACACGCCAAGGTTCTGATTCTCGGTTCCGGTCCCGCCGGCTACACGGCCGCGGTGTACGCGGCGCGCGCCAACCTTGCGCCGGTGCTCGTCACGGGTCTGGCCCAAGGCGGTCAGCTCATGACCACGACCGACGTCGAAAACTGGCCCGCGGACCCCAACGGCGTGCAAGGCCCGGAACTGATGACGCGCTTCCTGGAGCACGCCGAGCGCTTCAACACCGAAATCATTTTCGACCACATCCATACGGCCAAGCTGGATGAGAAGCCGATTCGCCTGATCGGCGACTCGGGCGAATACACCTGCGACTCGCTGATCATCTCGACCGGCGCATCGGCGCAGTATCTCGGCCTGCCGTCGGAAGAAGCGTTCATGGGCAAGGGCGTATCGGCTTGCGCCACCTGCGACGGCTTCTTCTACAAGCAACAACATGTGGCCGTGATCGGCGGCGGCAATACCGCGGTCGAGGAAGCGCTCTATCTGTCTGGCATCGCCAAGAAGGTGACGGTGATCCATCGCCGCGACAAGTTCCGCGCCGAGCCGATCCTGATCGACCGTTTGCTGGCGAAGGAAAAGGAAGGCCTGGTCGAGATCAAGTGGGACAGCACGCTCGACGAAGTCACCGGCGACCAGTCCGGCGTAACCGGTCTGCGTATCAAGAACACGAAAACGGGTGCCACCGAAGACATCGCGCTGCAAGGTATTTTCGTCGCGATCGGCCATAAGCCGAACACGGACATTTTCGCGGGCCAACTGGAGATGAAGAACGGCTACATCATCACCAAGGGCGGCCTGAACGGTTTTGCGACGGCGACCAGCGTAGCCGGCGTGTTCGCTGCGGGCGACGTGCAGGATCACGTGTACCGTCAGGCAATCACCAGCGCCGGCACGGGTTGTATGGCCGCGCTCGACGCGCAACGCTATCTGGAAACCATCGACGAGATGGCCGGCGAGCACGCAATGAGCCAGGAAGCCGAGCGTTAATCGCCCGCGCCAGCCTGCGATCCGAAGCGCGACGGTAAAATGGCGGCAGGGCATGGCCCGGCCGCCAGCTTGAAAGAAGGCCGCGGCTGCCAAGCCGGCGGCCTTTTTGCATTCCGGTCTTCAGGTCGCAAGAAAACCATCGCGCGACCGATCTACTTTTTCTGCTTGTCTCACCCCATATGCCGAAGAACCAGCCCCATCCGAGCGAACCGAAGCGCGCACGCGCCGTCGCGCGGCCCGCGCCCGAACCGGCTGCTCCCGCCGCCAAGCCGAAGCTCGATCCGGCGGCCGGCCTCGCCGGCCTCGGCGCATTGCGCGACGCGCTCAAAGTCGACACGCAACGGCGCGAACGCGAACGAGTAGCCGCCGCTGCCGCGCAGCGCGAAGCCTCGGCGGACGCCGATCTGTTTCGCCGCGAGATCGGCGCCGTTGCACCGCTGGCCGTGCCGCCGCGCGCCACGCTGCCGCGCAACCCTCCGCCGCCGCTGCCGGTGCAAACCAAACTCGACGAAGAAGCCGTGCTGCACGAAGCGATCTCCGACGAGTTCGACCCGGAAATCCTCCTCGAAACCGACGAGACGCTGTCCTACTGCCGCCCCGGCGTGAGTCAGGAAGTCGTGCGCAAACTGCGGCGCGGCGACTGGATCGTGCAGGCGCAAATCGACCTGCACGGCATGCGGCGCGAGGAGGCGCGCGAGGCGCTGGCGGAGTTCATCCGCGAGTCGGTGAAGCGCGGCTTGCGGTGTTTGCGCGTGATTCACGGCAAGGGCCTGGGATCGATCGGCAAGGAACCGGTACTGAAGGGCAAAGTTCGCGCGTGGCTCGTGCAGAAGTCCGAGGTCATCGCGTTCTGTCAGGCGCGTCCGCACGACGGCGGCGCCGGCGCGGTGGTCGTGCTGTTGCAGCCGGGCGCACTGCCGGCTCACCCCAAAGCCTGACGGAGCCACAGTGATCCATCCGAGGCTTACCCTCGCGCTGACCATCATGGAGGCGCTGGCGATTTTCGCGTACGCCATTTCCGGTTTCATCGAAGCCAGAACCCGCCGGCTCGACGCCGTGGGCACGTTTCTGGTCGCGATCGCCACGGCCTTCGGCGGCGGCACGTTGCGCGACGTGCTGCTGGAGCGGCGGCCCTTCTACTGGGTCGAGCATCAGGGTTATCTGATCGCGATCTTCGTGATGTCGCTGTTCGCGCCGACTCTTCTGAAAATGACCTCGCGGCTCTTTTCCGAGCGGGTTCTGCTGGTGGCGGATGCGATCGGGCTGGGGCTGTTCAGCATAGGCGGCACGTCGATCGCGCACGATGCGCAAATGCCGTGGTTCACCTCGGTGATGATGGGCGTGCTGACGGGCGTTTTCGGCGGCGTGATCCGCGATGTGTTGTGCAACGAAGTGCCGCTGATCTTGCGCGACTCGCGGCCGTACGCCACGTGTGCGTTCGTTGGCTGCTGGCTGTATGTGCTGCTGGATTACATCGAGTTCGACACGGTCTATAGCGTGCTGATCGCCACCGCCTTCATCCTGCTCGCACGGCTCCTGACATTCCGGTTCAATGTGCGCTTGCCGCATTGACCACATGAAACGCCAAACGGCGGCGCATTGCCCTCTGACAGGCAACGCGCCGCCGCCTCATTCGAACTACTTGTTGGTCGCCAGCGCGCCCGCGCTCTTCGAGCCGCCGAATAGCGCCGTCAGATAGGCCGAGTTGTTGTTCATGGTCGCCATCAACGTGTTCAGCGCGGTGAATTGGCTCTGATACTGCTTCGTCAATTGCGTGGCGTAGTCGCTCAGCTTGGTCTGCTGTGCAGTGACGCTCTTCAGGTCGGCGTTGAGCGCGTTGTTGCGCGTGTCGATAATGCCGCCCGTCCGCGTGAACTCGTCGATGCTCTTGTTCAGTTTGGCGCCGACGCCGTCGGTCGAGTTGAACAGCGCGGCGACTTGCGCCGGGCTGGTATTGAGCGCTGTCGTCAGTTTGGCGTTGTCGACGACCAGCGTGCCGTCCGCGGGATCGCCCTTCAGTGTGATGCCGATGTGCCCGAGGCTCACTACGGAAGTGCCCTTACCCACGCCGCCGGCGACGATCGACGCCAGCGCGTTCTTTACCGTCAGCAGCGTCGAGTCCCCAAGCAGTGCACCGCCCGTCTTCGACGATTTGTCGTACGAGGACAACTTGCCGATCGTGGTGACCACCGTGTTGTACAGGTTGGCGAAGTTCGTGATGGCCGTGTTCTGCGCGGTGGTGTCGGGCGCGATCGTCAGCGTTTGCGGATTGCCGACCGACGCGGCCGACAGATTCAGCGTGACGCCGTCAATCGCATCGGTCACGGCGTTGTTGGCACTGCGCGCCGCGATCCCGCCGATGGTCACCAACGCGTCCTGTGCCACTTCGCTCTGACGCCACGCATTGCCGGCATCCGAGGACACGATCGTGGACGCTCCGCCGTTCGCGCCGGGTGTCGAAGTCACGCCGAGGCTCGACAGGCCCGCGTCGTTCTGCACGTTGCTGGTGGCGACGTTGATCGTGTTGCCCGAGCCGGTGGTGGCCGAGCGCAGCACGAGGTGAGCGCCGCCGGTGCCGGTCACGATCGTCGCAGTCACGCCCGGATTGTTGGACGCCTTGTTGATCGCGCTGGCGATGCCGCTCAACGTGTTGTTGGTGCTGTCGATGGAGACGTCCATCGGCTTGCCGCCGACCGAGATCGTCAACGTGCCGGTGCCGAGTTTCGTCGTCGCGCCGAACGCCGCCGACGCCAGGCTCTGCGACGAGGCGATCTGCGTCACGTCGATCGCATAGCTGCCGGCCACCGCGCCGGGGCCCGCTTTCGGGTCGAGGCCCTTGCCGCTCGCGGTGGCCGCGAAGGTGGACAAGGTGGTGCCGTCCGACAGATTTTTAATCGCCGCCTGCAAGGCGGACAACGCCGAAGTGAGCGCGCCGTACGCGGACAATGTCGTGTTATCGCTAGTCTGCCGGGCCTGCAACGACGCCGCCTGACCCGCCGTTTTGGCGTTGACGAGCACCGAGACCAAGCTCGCCACATCCATCGACGAATTGCCGGTCGAACCGCTGATAATGGATTGCGCTGCTTGCTGCACCTGGCTTTGCGCGTTGGCCGTCGCGCTATTCACTGAGGACGTGATGCTGGACATGTGAAGCTCCCCGTACGTCGAATTTTTCGTTATTCGTTAAGCGACGTCCCGGGCTGCTTCTGTTGCGCCATTGATCCGGTCACGTCGGCGTCTCTTACAAAGTTTTCAAATGTTACACCATCTTTCTTCTTAACTTTGTGACGTTTTAACGTAGCGAACGTGGGTTAGAGCAAGCGTCCTGCTGTCGATTTGCGCAGCTCCTGCTCGTCGTGGGATAAACCGGCCGCTCCGGCCGTTCTCGTGCCACAGCAATCACCAACCGTCCAAGGTGACCACGATGCCCTTGAAGCTTTACGCCCATCCCTTCTCCTCCTACTGCCAGAAGGCGTTGACCGCGCTCTACGAAAACGGCACGCCGTTCGAGTTGCGCCTGCTGGCGCACGACGACCCGGAAGTCATGGCCGAATTCGCCGCGCTGTGGCCGATCAAGCGCTTTCCGGTGCTGGTCGACGGCAGCCGGACCGTCATGGAGGCGAGCATCATCATCGAGTATCTGGGCCTGTACCACCCCGGCCCGGTGTCGCTGCTGCCGGCCGACGCCCGCGCCGCGCTGGAAATGCGCAGCATGGACCGCTTCTTCGACAACTACATTTCGACGCCGCAGCAGAAGATCGTCTACGACAGCATGCGTCCCGAGGCGGAGCGCGACCCGCACGCCGTCGCCGATGCGCGCGCCATGCTCGACACCGCGTACGGCTGGCTGGACAAGGTGATGGCGGAGCGCGAATGGGCCGCCGGCGACGCCTTCAGTCTCGCCGATTGCGGCGCGGCGCCGTTCCTGTTTTACGCCGACTGGACGCACGCCATCGGCCCGGCGTTCCCGCACGTGCGCGCCTACCGCAAGCGCCTGCTGGCGCGGCCGTCGTTTGCCCGCGCGGTGGACGAAGCGCGCCCGTACCGCGCGTACTTCCCACTTGGCGCGCCGGACCGTGATTAACGAGCGGCTGTGCGCTCGTGTCGCGCAAAAAGACGAGCGCCCGCGCCACGTCAACCCTAACGGTTTGCCACAACAAATTTCCCAACCTATACACTTCACTTCGAAACCTACTTCCGCCAATCAACCTTAAGGCAAAACATGGACCGTTTCGAAGCCATGGAGATATTTACGCGTGTGGTCGAGGCGAACAGCTTCACCAAAGTATCCGAGTCGCTCGACCTGCCCCGCGCCAAAGTCAGCCGTACCATCCAGGCGCTGGAGGAGCACGTCGGCGTGCGTCTGCTGAATCGTTCGACGCGCCAGGTCAGCGTCACCGAAGACGGCGCGCTGTTCTACGAACGCTGCGTGCGCATCCTCGCCGAAGTCACCGACGCCGAATCGTCGCTGTCGAACAAGCGCGAAAATCCAGCGGGCACGATCCGCGTGGATACGTCCGGCACGTTGGCGCGCGCGCTGCTGCTGCCCGCGCTCGACGATTTCTACCGGCAATACCCCGAGATCGACGTACGGCTCGGCCTCGCCGACCGCAACATCGATCTGATTCAGGACGGCGTGGATTGCGTGATCCGCATGGGCACGCCGGAAGAGTCGAGTCTCGTCGCGCGGCGGATCGGTCAGGCGCGAATCGTCACGTGCGCGTCGCCGGCGTATCTGGAGAAATACGGCGAGCCGACCACGCTCGAAGAATTGAGCGAGCATCGCGCGGTCAACTACGTGTCGGCGCGCACCGGTCGGACCTTCCCGTTCGAATACCAGGTGGATGGCGAGATCGCCAAAGTGTCGCTGAAGAGCGTACTCGCGGTGAACGACGGCTCGGTCTATATCGGTGCGGCCGCGCTCGGGCACGGCATCATTCAGCCGTCGCGCTTCATGGTTGCCGACCTGATCGCGCAAGGCGCGCTGAAGGAAATTCTCACCGGCTACACGAGCCCCGGCACGCCGCTCTCGGTGCTCTACGCGCATCGCCGCAATCTGAGTTCGCGCCTGCGTGCTTTCATTGAGTGGGTGACCGAACTCGCACGCAACAATCCGGATCTGCGCATTACCGAGCAGTAAAACGAAGCGCGCAAAACTAAAAAACCCCATGCGTTGTGAAACGCATGGGGTTTTCTTTTCTATTGCAGCAAAACTTCGCGATCAGGCAATCCGCTCTTCATTCGACGGATCGAACAGCACCGCCTTCGACGTATCGAACAACAGCGTCGTGTTCGCCAGCGGCTGCGGATTCGACGCCGGGTGCACGCGGCTCACGATGCGCTTGCCGTTGACCTGCGCGAATACCAGCGTGTCCGGCCCGGTCGGCTCGATCACGTCGACCTTCACTTCGATCGGCTGCAGCTTCGCGTTATCGCCGTGCGCGCCGCGCGCGTCGGTGATGCGCTCCGGACGCAGGCCAAGAATCACTTCACGGCCGACATGCGACTTCACCTTCGCCGAGTCGAACGGCAAATTCACCGCCGTGCGTGCGACACCCGTATCCAGTTCGAGCGCGACGCCCGCGCCCTGCTCGACCAGCTTGCCCTGGATGAAGTTCATCGGCGGCGCGCCGATGAAGCCGGCCACGAACAGGTTCGACGGCGAGTCGTAGATTTCCTGCGGTGCGCCGAACTGCTGCACGATGCCGTCTTTCATGACCGCGATGCGGTCGCCGAGCGTCATCGCTTCGATCTGATCGTGCGTCACATAGACGATCGTCGTGCCGAGGCGTTGATGCAGCAGCTTGATTTCCGAACGCATCTCGATACGCAGCTTCGCGTCGAGGTTCGACAGCGGTTCGTCGAACAGGAACATGACCGGATCGCGCGCGAGTGCTCGGCCCATGGCCACGCGCTGACGCTGACCGCCGGACAGCTGACCCGGCTTGCGGTCGAGCAGGTGCGTGATCTGCAGCGTGTTCGACACGCGGTCGACGATCTGCGTCTGCTCGTTCTTCGGCACCTTGCGGATGTTCAGGCCGAACGAGATGTTCTCGCGCACCGTCATGGACGGATACAGCGCATACGACTGGAACACCATCGCGATATCGCGATCTTTCGGCGACAGGTTGTTCACCGTCTTGCCGTCGATCTGGATCTCGCCCTTGGTCACGGTTTCGAGGCCGGCAATCATATTGAGCAGCGTCGACTTGCCGCAGCCCGAACCGCCGACCAGAATCAGGAACTGGCCGTCTTCGATGTCGATGTTGACACCCTTCAGGACCGGCACCCCGTTCGGGTAAGTCTTGTACACGTCACGGATGGAAAGGCTTGCCATGCTGTGAATCCTCTTTGTCTCTGGTACTGCTTGAAAACGTCTTCGGGTGACGGCGGCGCTTCATGAAACGCCGCCGCGCTCGGATGGTTCAGCCTGGCGTTTAGCCCTTCACTGCGCCGGCCGTCAGACCGCGCACGAAATAGCGTCCGGCGATGATGTACACCAGCAGCGTGGGCAACGCGGCGATGATCGCGCCGGCCATGTCCACGTTGTATTCCTTCACGCCGGTCGAGGTGTTCACGAGGTTGTTCAGCGCCACCGTGATCGGCATCGAATCGACGCCGGAGAACACGATACCGAACAGGAAGTCATTCCAGATCTGCGTGAATTGCCAGATCAGGCACACCATGAAAATCGGCAGCGAAACCGGCAGCAAAATCTTCGTGAAGATCGTGAAGAAACCCGCGCCGTCGATACGCGCCGCTTTCACGAGTTCGGCCGGAATGCTCACGTAGAAGTTGCGGAAGAACATCGTGGTGAAGGCGATACCGTAGATCACGTGCACGACCACCAGGCCGGTGGTCGTGTTCGACAGGCCGAGGAAGCCTTCGAAGCGCGCCATCGGCAGCAGGATCGCCTGGAACGGAATGAAGCAGCCGACCAGGATCGTCGTGAAGATAGGATCCGCACCACGAAAACGCCAGTGCGTGAGCACATAGCCGTTGAACGCGCCGATAATCGACGAGATCAGCACGGCGGGAATCACCATCCGCACCGAGTTCATGAAGAACGGCTGCATACCGTCGCAACGCACGCCCGTGCAGGCGCCGCTCCACGCCTTGATCCACGGATCGACGGTCCAGTGGGTAGGCGGCGTGAGCAGGTTGCCCGTGCGCAATTGATCGATGTCCTTGAACGACGTGGACAGCATCACGTACAGCGGGAACAGGAAATACAGGGCGAACAGAAACAAGGCCGCATAAATGACGGCACGGCTGATCGTCATCTTAGGCTGCATTGCGGGTGCTCCTCGATTCCAGATACATCAGCGGCACGAGCACGGCCACGACAGTGGCGAGCATCATCATCGACGATGCCGCGCCGACGCCCAGCTGCCCGCGATTGAACGAAAACGTGTACATGAAAATAGCCGGCAGCGACGAAGACGTGCCCGGACCACCCGCGGTCAACGCGACGACCAGGTCGAAGGTCTTGATCGTGATGTGGCAGAGAATCAGCAGCACGGAGAAGAACACCGGACGCATGCTCGGAATCACGATCTTGCGATAGATGGTGGGCAAGCCCGCGCCGTCCATCTGCGCGGCCTTGAAGATTTCGCCGTCCACGCCACGCAAGCCCGCGAGGAACAGCGCCATCACGAAGCCGGTGGATTGCCAGACGGCCGCGATCACCACGCAGAAAATCGCCTTGTCCGGGTCGCCCAGCCAGCTAAACGAAAAGCTTGTCCAGCCCCAGTCGTGGAACACTTTCTCGAGACCGATGCTCGGCGTCATGATCCATTGCCACGCCGTACCCGTCACGATGAACGAGAGCGCCATCGGGTACAGGAACACGGCGCGCAGCGCGCCTTCGTTGCGGATCTGCTGATCGAGCAGGATCGCGAGGAACAAACCGAGACCGATACAGATACCGATGAACGGGATGCCGAACCAGCCGAGGTTGGCAGCCGACGTCCAGAACACATCGTTATCGAACAGTTCGCGATAACGGTCGAGACCGACGAAATCATAACGAGGCATCAATCGCGAATTGGACAGCGACAGATAGCCGGTAATGGCGATAAAGCCGTACACGAAGATCAGGCTGATCACGACGCTGGGTGCGAGCACCAGCTTCGGAATCCAGCGATCGGCAAGGGCCGCCATCGGCGACGCGCGGCGGGTCACGGTGGCCGTTTTCCCGTTTCCGCTGATAGAAGCAGTCACTACTCGACTCCTGCTGAAACTGTGCCGCCGGGACCTCCGCGCTGAAAAGCGCGACGCCGTAACGACATAGGGGTGACTCTATGAACCAGGGTGAAGCCGCCTGCCATGCAACGAGTAAAACCCCGGCAATCAGCGACACGAAGGGCGCGCCCGACGCCCGTTGCTGAACCGCCGGGCGCGCCGCTTCGTTTGACGCAACTTACTTGGTCTTCGCTGCCTTCGCGAGCGCGGCAACTGCGCTCTTCGAATCCTGCTGCGAGTTCATGAACTTCGTGACCACGTCCGAGATCGCGCCGGCTGCTGCATCCGGTTGCGCCATGCCGTGTGCCAGCGAAGGCACATAGCCGCCCGACTTGATCGCCACTTGCTCATCCGCGTACGACTTCTTCGCGCAGTCGTCGAACTTGGCCATCGACACGCCCAGACGAACCGGGATAGACCCCTTGTTCAGGCTGAACTGTTCCTGGAACTCCGGCGACATGATCGTCTTGGCGAGCGCGAGCTGACCCGGCGTGGCCGCCTTCTGGCCTTTCTGCTGGAAGAACACGAACGAGTCGACGTTGAACGTGTAGGACTTTTCGGTGCCCGGCACAGCGGCGCAGATGTAGTCCGAGCCCGACTTCTTGCCGGCGTTGGCGAATTCGCCCTTCGCCCAGTCGCCCATGAACTGCATGCCGGCCTTGCCGTTGATGACCATGGCCGTTGCCAGGTTCCAGTCACGGCCCGTGCGGCCCGCGTCGAAGTAACCTTGGATCTTGCGGACCGTGTCGAACACGCCGACCATCTTGTCCGACGTCAGCGTCTTCTCGTCGAGGTCGACCAGCGCCTTCTTGTAGAAGTCCGCGCCTTGCGACAGCACGACGTCTTCCCACAGCGTCAGGTCTTGCCACGGCTGGCCACCCATCGCGATCGGCTGGATGCCCGCGGCCTTCATCTTGTCGGCCACCGCGAAGAACTCAGGCCACGTGGTCGGCGCCTTGCCGCCCGCCTTGTCCAACGCTGCCTTGTTGATGTACAGCCAGTTCACGCGGTGCACCGAGAACGGCGCTGCGACGTAGTGACCGTCCGCGTGCATGATCTTGTCGATTTCCGGCGGCAGGTTCTTCTTCCAGTCGCCAGCGGCCGCGTCGATCGGCACCAGCACGCCTTGCGACGCCCAGTCCTGGATCAGCGGACCTTTGATCTGCGCAGCGCTCGGCGCGTTGCCCGAGATCACTTGCGTCTTGAGTGCCGTCATGGCAGCCGCGCCGGCGCCACCCGCAACCGCGAAGTCCTTCCACGTGTAACCCTGCTTCGTCATGTCGTCCTTGAGGACGCCGACGGCTTTCGATTCGCCGCCCGAGGTCCACCAGTGCAACACTTCGATCGACTCGGCAGCTTGCACGGCCGAGACGCCACACATCAGACCTGCGGCGCACAAAGCGCCCATGATCGCGCGAAATTTCATTGCTTATCTCCTCCAGACACCTGAACAAAAAACAAATGGCCCCTGATGTCGCCAGGGTGCTGTGGTTGGTTCAAACAGGCAAAACACTGGGCGATCGAGCACGGTCGGGCGCATGCGCGAGGCATGTGCCGGCGGACCAATGTCCGGCCGCTGGAAGCTCAAGAGATGAGTGGTTCGGGATGCAACTGACTGTCTCCTCTTTTGATTTTTGCCTGCCCGCGTCGCGCGCGGCAGACTCGAGGTACCTTGCACGTCAACCTGGTGCCGACCATTACGGAAAGCCGCTCAACTCCCCGGCTTTCCGTAAAGGCCGCCGGGGCATGCTGGCACGTGCCGACACGCAATGTCCGTTAACATGCAGGGGACGCCTGCCGATTCGGGAAAACGCGCATCTTGACGCTTAGCGCACGCTTTTTTCATCGAATTAGCGCTACCTCTTGATTTGGATTGTAGTTAAACTACAATTCAGTGTCAAAAAATATTTTATCGGACTACGGTCGCGCTTTCCCTCACCTTCCGCGGCCCCAGGACATCGACGGAGACTCATGCAAACCGATTCAAGCTTTACCTTCGTTCTCTTCGGCGGCACCGGCGATCTGTCGATGCGCAAGATCCTGCCCGCACTGTTTGAAGCACACCGTGCAGGCGGCATGCTGGCAGACAGCGGCAAGATTGTCGCGGTGGCGCGGCATGCAACGGATCGCGGCGAGTACATCGAGTGGGTAAATAAGCACGTCAAACCGCATGTGTCGAAGAACGGTGTGGATGAAGCGGCATGGGCGAGCTTTCTGCAGCGCATCGAGTTCGTGAACATCGACCTCGGCAAAGCGGAAGACTTCGTGCATTTGCGCGACGCCATCCAGGACTTGCCTGGTATCCGCGTGTTCTATCTGGCAACGGGCCCGTCGCTGTTCGTGCCGATCTGCCATGCGCTGGCATCGGTCGGGCTGAACGTGAATTCGCGCATCGTGCTGGAAAAGCCGCTCGGCTACGACCTCAAGTCGTCGAATGCAATTAATGATGCGGTCGGCGAAATCTTCGCTGAAGAACAGATCTATCGGATCGACCACTACCTCGGTAAAGAGCCGGTGCAGAACCTGCTGGCGCTGCGCTTCGGCAACGCGCTGTTCGAACCGTTGTGGCGCCGCGAGTGGGTCGAAAGCATTCAGATCACGATTGCCGAGGAACTCGGCGTGGAAGCGCGCGGCGACTTCTACGACAATACCGGCGCATTGCGCGACATGGTGCAGAACCATTTGCTGCAGCTGCTTTCCATCGTTGCGATGGAACCGCCGCACTCCATGGATTCGGATTCGGTGCGTGACGAAAAGCTGCGCGTGCTGCGCGCCTTGAAGCCCATCGATCCGCGCGATATCGGCAAGGTTGCCGTGCGCGGGCAGTATCATGCCGGCGTGATCCGCGGCACCGCGGTGCCGGCGTACGCAACGGAGCCCGGCGTGAAGCCTGATAGCAGGACCGAAACGTTCGTTGCGCTGAAGGTCGAGATCGAAAACTGGCGTTGGGCCGGCGTGCCGTTTTTCTTGCGCACGGGTAAGCGCCTCGCCGATCGCGTCGCCGAGATCGTGGTGAACTTTCGTGCGGTGCCGCATTCGGCGCTCGGCGCTTCCGCCTTGCGCGCCGGCGCGAATCGTCTGGTGATCCGCCTGCAGCCGAATGAAACCATTCGCCTCTACTGTCTCGCGAAGCAGCCCGGCGAAGGCATGAACCTCGCCAGCGTCCACCTCGACCTCGCGTTCGACCAGTTCTTCCGCGAAGGACAGATGGAGGCGTATCAGCGGTTGCTTCTCGACGTCATCAACGGCCGGCTCGCCCTGTTTGTGCGGCGCGACGAGCAGGAAGCCGCATGGCGCTGGGTCGAACCGATCCTGAACGAATGGAAGGCGTCGAACAAGCCGCCCAAACCGTACGCGTCGGGCACGTGGGGACCGGCCGCATCGAGCGCGATGCTCGCGCAGCACGGCACCTGCTGGCTCGAAGAAGAGAATTGAATCACGGCGGCACGTCGTATTGAATGGAATATGACATGGCGCCCGTAAGACCCACCGACGAACTGAACGGAATGGCGCCGGTATCACGAGGGCGCCTGCAGGTCATCCATCTTGCAGGCATCGCGTAAGAGCAGTACGGCAGATTCCGCAGATCACACAAAAAAGCAGCACGGAGGAGAAGTGATCGAGCTTCACGCTTTCGACGATCAACGCGCCCAATCCGACGCGTTGGCGAAAGCGGTCGACGACGCGTTACATGCGTCGCTCGCCGCACAGGCCGCCGGTTCCACCGCCGCGCGCCCCGCAATGCTTGCAGTGTCCGGCGGCAGCAGTCCGCGCCCGTTCCTGCAGACGTTGTCCACGCAGACCTTCGACTGGGCGCGCATTGCCGTGACGCTGGTCGACGACCGCTGGGTGCCGGAGACGGATAGCGCGAGCAACTCGCAGCTGGTGCACGCCACGCTGTTGCAGAACGCCGCGAAGGACGCGACCTTCTGGCCGCTCGTGGACACCACGCAAGATCTCAACGCGCATGTCGCTGCGCTGAACGCCGACGCGCGTTTTAGCAACGTGCCCGACGTCGCGATTCTCGGCATGGGTGAAGACGGCCACACCGCGTCGATCTTCGCCGACTCGCCCGAATGGGATCATGCGATCACCACCACCGATCGCTTCGTCGCCGTGCATCCCGGCAGCGCGCCGCACGCGCGCGTGAGCTGGTCGATGTCCGCGCTGAAAGAAGTCAAGCATCTGTTCTTGCTGATCGCAGGACCGCGCAAGATGGACGTGCTGAATGCCGCGTCCGCTTCGCTACAAAAAAATGCCATCTCGCAGTTGGCAAACGACAAGGGAGTGAGACTCGATGTCTACTGGTGTGCAAACTAAGGCTGTTCCGGGCGCGGGCCAGCACGCCGATGGACCGAGGCTGCTGGCCGACATCGGCGGCACCAATGCGCGCTTCGCGCTGGAGACCAGCCCGGGCGAAATCGGCTCGGTGAAGGTCTATCCGTGCGCGGATTATCCGGGCGTTGCCGAAGTCATCAAGAAGTATCTGAAGGACACGAAGATCGGCCGCGTGAATCATGCGGCGATTGCGATTGCAAACCCGGTCGATGGCGATCAGGTGAGCATGACGAATCACGACTGGAGCTTTTCGATCGAGGCCACGCGGCGCGCGCTCGGTTTCGACACGCTGCTGGTGGTGAACGACTTTACCGCGCTGGCGATGGCGCTGCCTGGCTTGACCGATGCGCAGCGCGTGCAGGTGGGTGCCGGTGCACGTCGGCCGAATAGCGTGATTGGTTTGCTCGGTCCGGGCACCGGCATGGGTGTGTCCGGTTTGATTCCCGCTGATGATCGTTGGATCGCGCTCGGTAGCGAAGGGGGTCATGCCACTTTTGCGCCGGCTGACGAACGCGAAGATATCGTGTTGCAGTACGCGCGCAAGAAGTGGTCGCATGTGTCGTTTGAGCGCGTGGCGGCGGGGCCCGGTATCGAAGTGATCTATCGCGCGCTTGCGGGCCGCGACAAGAAGCGCGTGGCGGCGAACGTCGACACGATCGAGATCGTCAAGCGCGCGCTGGAAGGCGAGCCGTTGGCGGCCGAATCCGTCGATGTGTTCTGCGGCATTCTCGGCACGTTCGCGGGCAATATTGCGGTGACGCTTGGGGCGTTGGGCGGGATCTATATCGGCGGTGGTGTCGTGCCGCGGCTTGGCGAGTTCTTTTCACGTTCGTCGTTTCGTAAGCGCTTCGAGGCTAAAGGCCGGTTCGAGGCTTATCTGCAGAACGTGCCGACGTATGTGATTACCGCTGAATATCCGGCGTTTTTGGGTGTGTCGGCGATTCTTGCCGAGCAGTTGTCGAATCGTGCAGGTGGCAGTTCATCGGCGGTGTTCGAGCGGATTCGGCAGATGCGCGATGCGTTGACGCCCGCCGAGCGACGTGTTGCCGATCTTGCGCTGAATCATCCGCGTTCCATTATTAATGATCCGATTGTCGATATCGCACGCAAAGCCGATGTGAGTCAGCCGACGGTGATCCGGTTTTGTCGTTCGCTCGGTTGCCAGGGGTTGTCGGATTTCAAGCTGAAGCTGGCAACTGGTTTGACGGGCACTATTCCTGTTAGCCATAGCCAGGTGCATCTTGGCGATACGGCGACGGACTTCGGCGCGAAAGTGCTCGATAACACCGTGTCGGCGATTTTGCAGTTGCGCGAGCATCTGAATTTCGAACAGGTCGAGCGGGCTATCGATCTTTTGAACGGCGCGCGGCGGATCGAGTTTTATGGGCTCGGGAATTCGAATATCGTCGCGCAAGATGCGCATTACAAGTTCTTCCGGTTTGGGATTCCTACTATTGCCTACGGCGATTTGTATATGCAGGCGGCGTCTGCTGCTTTGCTTGGGAAGGGAGATGTGATCGTCGCTGTGTCGAAGTCAGGGCGTGCGCCTGAGCTGCTGCGGGTTCTTGATGTGGCTATGCAGGCTGGGGCTAAGGTGATTGCTATTACTTCTAGTAACACGCCGTTGGCTAAGCGGGCTACTGTGGCGCTTGAGACTGATCATATTGAAATTCGTGAGTCGCAGTTGTCTATGATTTCGCGGATTCTGCATCTGGTTATGATTGATATTCTGGCTGTGGGGGTCGCTATTCGGCGCGCTGTGCCTAGTGCTGATGTGGCGGAGACTGTTGCCAAGGCCAGGCAAGGGGCTGATGATGATGCTAGCGCTGTGCTCGATTGGTTGAGTCATGGGGCGGCTTCTTCGGCTCGGGATTGAGGTTTGAGGTTTGAGGTTGTTGGCTGCGCCGCAGTGGTTGGTTTTGTGGTGTTGGCCTTTCCTTTCTTTGTGGTCTATTAGCGTTGCCCCTGTGCGGGGCGGCACCTACTTCTCTTTGCCGCCGCAAAGAGAAGTAGGCAAGAGAAAGCGGCTCACACCGCTAATTCTTAAGCGGGTCCCCCGCGCAGCCACGGTAGTGGCGCATCTGGAATCTGTGTTCTCGCACATTCCGCTTTCGTGACAAGGCAGTCATTCTTCCGGCGGCGCTGCGCGCGCCGTTGCGGTCCTTCTTCCCGTTTTCATTGATTCGTGGGTACGACACGATGGCTTGTGTCGCGCCCAGCGTGAATGCAACCGACGAACCTTGTGCGAACAAAAGTCGTTTTTATCTTGCGCCTTATGAGTTGCAAAGGCTGTTTTGAAAGCGCAATAGCATCGAAATAGACCACTCAAAGCTTAAGGAAACCTTAAGTACTCCCACGATCTTCAATGAATCTTTTGAGGCAGAAATAAGGCTCACCGGCCGTCAGCCAATCGAAGGCAATGATTCATCTGGACGACTTAATTTAACTTCACATTCACGGACTATTACTAAAAGTTTCCCCATCACTTTTAAAGGAGAAGGACGTGAAGACGATCAGGAGATGGCAGCGTGCGCAGAGCGTGATCGCAGGTGGTGTCGCCATGCTCGCCGCGCTGCATGCGGCAACGGCGCTGGCGGGTGACGCCGACGATCACTCGCGCGAGCACGAAGCAGTCAAGCATGTGCTGTTGATCAGCTTCGACGGGTTGCATGCGCAGGACGTCGCGCGCTGCATCGGTTCGAATTCATGTCCGAATCTGGCATTGCTGGCGAAGTCGGGTACAAACTACACGAATGCGCATACGCCAGGCCTGTCCGATTCATTTCCTGGTTTGGCTGCATTGGTGACGGGCGGCTCGCCGAAGTCGGCCGGTCTGTTCTACGACGTATCTTATGATCGAACGCTCTACGCCCCTTCCGATACGGGCTGCACGGGCAAACAAGGCTGGAACGTCATATTCGACGAAACAACCGGCGTCGATGGGGAAAATGGCGGCGCGCTGACGCATCTCAACGGCGGCGGCGCTTTTAACCCGCAGGCTATCCCTCACGCACTGGTCAACGGCGTGTGCCAGCCGGTCTATCCGCACAACTACATCAAGACCAATACCGTCTTTGAAGTCATCAAGGAAAACAAACGGGACGCGCGCACCGCTTGGGCCGATAAGCACGCGTGGGGCTACGATTGGCTGAACGGACCATCCGGTATTGGTGTAGACGATCTTTCACGCACGGAAATCAATTCGATCGATCCGGCGACTAACACCAATTACACCGACATCTACACGCACACGGAAAAATTCGACAACTTGCATGTTCAGTCGCTGATTGCCGAGATCGACGGCAGGGACTCCACCGGACAGTCGCGCGCCGATGTCCCCACGCTGTTCGGCACCAACTTCCAGACGCTGAGCGTTGCTCAGAAGGCCACGGTCGCGAAGGGCGGCGGCTATCTGGACGCGAGTTTTACGCCGGGCCCGCAGGTCGCCGGCGCGATTGCCTATCTGGATGACGCGTTGGGCCGTATCGTCGCTGAACTCAAGCAGCGCGGGCTTTATTCGTCCACCGCGATCATTGTCACGGCCAAGCATGGCCAGTCGCCAGCCGACCGCTCGAAGCTGGTAAAGAACGGCGATACGCTCACAAAACTGCTGGAAGCCAACAACTATCTGGACCCGAATGGCAACTTCGGCCAGAACGCGACCAAGAGCGGCAATCTGAACGACGGCACTGGCCTCGTGAATACCGGCATGGTTCAAACGGACGACGTCGGGCTAATCTGGCTGCGTGACCAAAGTCAGTTGCCCGCGGTCGTCAAGACGCTGAAGAGCAACCTCAGTTGCAACGCGCCGGGCATCTGCGCCGACGGTCCGCAGGCGTACATTCTGTACGGACCGCAACTTGCCGCGCGCTTCGGCAATCCGGCGCGCGGCCGCACGCCCGATATCATCGTGCAGCCGAATCCGGGTGTCATCTATACGTCGAGCACGTCGAAAGACGAAGAGCATGGCGGCAACGCGCCGGACGACAACCATCTGGGTCTCGTGGTCTCCGTTCCGGGTGCTCGTCGAACGGGACAAACCGTCGACGAACCGGTGCTGACCACTCAGGTCGCGCCGACTATCCTGCGCCTGCTCGATCTCAGACCTGAACTGCTGCATTCGGTTGCCATCGAAGGAACCCGTGCGCTGCCCGGCTTCGAGCGCGACCGCTTCTAGACTCGCGGGAACGTCCACCGCGGCGGCCCAAGCATGCTCACTTGCGCGACGCAGTCGTTCTGACATCGACGGACGGACGGTTGCGTCGCCGGCATAGTCCGGCGACAGCCGGCGGCACAGAGCAATCGCGCACGGCGGGGAAATCAGGAAAGGTGCGCGATGAGTTAGCGCCTGGTCTCTGCCTGACGCAAGCCCGCATTCAGCCAAGAGCCTTGGTTAGTGTGCCGTCGCGGTGCGGCGCGCCCTTATATTGAACCGCGGTCGCTTATCCTGCGTCGTCGCCGTTGGGCCGACACGTTCGCGGCATTCCGCCGCTTTCCGCGCAGCCTTGGCCAGAAGGTCCGCGGCGTGGCGTGCCGTGATGCGGCTCTGTGGAATTCCCTTCGCATCGAGTGCGATGACCTGGTATAAGTCACGGTCAATCTCGACTTCGCGTTGGTAGTCCTCGACGGTGTCCAACAGCAGCTCCAGCAGTTTCCGCTGCCGGTGTCTTTCCTCTCGCGTCACAGCCGGACTCCTAACTATTGAAGCCGCGAGTGTGACCAACTTGTCCAGTTGGCTCAGCTGCCGTTCAAGCAGTCCAAAGGCGGACAAGGCGAGTTTTTCGTATTGAAGTGCGTCAACGGGTGGGCGCGACGTGATGCGTGAATGCTTGGCGGATTTACTCATGGCGCGATCTCCCTGAAACGTATTCGATCGCCCACACACACGTTTACGCGGTGGTGAGCGGGCACAGTGACAAGGTTGGCGGCCGGCGTAGAACCAGAACCGGCAGACCCGAAGGTCTCCTTGCCACGGCCCGCCCATAACAAGTTAGCGCGCGAAGGTTAACGCGCGCCTGACTGCGCAGGCGCACGGGTTCTACTCTACACACAGGCCGCCAAGCCTGACCGTCGTTGTCTCGACGGCAAACCGAGTCTAGAACGTATCGATTGACGAGTGATCACCTGCCCAGGCTAAAACCCGTGCGCCACCAACATTTCTGAAATTTCCGAAGCATCACCCGAATGCGAGGACTACAGAGGTTGGGAACCGCTGAACGAAAACAAAGCAATTGTTTGAAGAACAACCGCGCCGGCGCGCGCAGCGCCGCCGGAAGAATGAGCGCCTTGTCACTGAGGCGGAATGAGCGAGAACACAGATTCCAGATGCGCCACTACCGTGGCTGCGCGGGGGACCCGCTTAAGAATTAGCGGTTTGAGCCGCTTTCTCTTGCTTACTTCTCTTTGCGGCGGCAAAGAGAAGTAAGTGCCGCCCCGCACAGGGGCAACGCTAATAGACCACAAACAATTCAAGGAAAGGCCAACACCAAAAAGCCCACACCCAAAAAAGCGATAATAGAACCCCCGAAGCGCCGCAGGCAAAAAAGCAACCCACGATGATCATCCGCCCCCACGTCCATTGGTTCCGCATGCTGCTAGCCTGGCGGGGCTCCGTCCTCCCGCAACTGCTACCGCGCCTTGCGCTGATCTTCTGCATTTCGATAGTCGCGGTGGCAGCGCACGACCACCTCCTCCCGATCTCGCTAAACCTGAACACGACAGCGCCCTTCTCGCTGATAGGCATAGCGTTAGCGGTATTCCTGGGTTTCAGAAACAACGCCAGCTACGACCGCTGGTGGGAAGCCCGCAAGCTATGGGGCCAACTGCTGAACGAATCACGCTCCCTCATCCGCCAGGCGCTCACCCTCCCGACAAAACAGCTGCAAAAAGAAGACCTCAAAGAATTCACAGCAGCACTCAGCGCCCTGCCACACGCGCTGCGTCACCAACTCCGCAAGAGCGACCCAACCCAAGACCTCGCCGAACGCCTGCCGCCAGCCCTATTCGCCCGCGTCACAGCGTCGCGCTACAAGCCAGCCACCTTGCTGCTTTCCCTAGGCGAATGGGTACAACGCCAAGCCAAAACAGGCGCAATCGACCCAATGGCCGTCATCGCCTTCGATAGAAATCTGAATGGAATCTCGGATGTAATCGGCGGATGCGAGCGCATCGTTTCAACGCCGCTGCCGTTTGCCTATTCGGTGATGATTCACCGCACGGTGTATTTCTTTTGCGCGTCGCTGCCATTCGGACTGGTGGACAGCATCGGCATCTTCACGCCGGTCTTCGCCGTCTTCGTGGCGTACACGTTCATGGCGCACGAAGCCATTGCATCGCAAATCGAAGAGCCTTTCGGCATCGACGAAAACGACCTCGCGCTCAACACGATGTCCCTGGCAATCGAAGACGCCATGCGCGACCTGCTCGGCGAACCCGCCATCAAGTTGCCAAGCCCAGGAGCAGAAGGCTACATGCTCGATTGAGCCCGCTTCGACTAAAGCGCATCGCCGGCCGCTCAACGCTCAGCTATTGCCAACCGTCTCCGACAAACGCTTGAGCGTCGCCACCCGCGCGCCGATGATATCGATACGGCCACGCTCATCGACCACCGGCGTCGTAGCGTTCAGATACGCGGTCCACGCTTTCTGCGCGCGCGTCAATGTCGGACGCGTATGCACCGGCATCTTCGACCGCAGACGTCGGTAATAACGGTTCAGATCGAACATCGCGTGTTCGCACTGTGCGTCCGCACTGCACGCCCGCACCCGGCGCGGCGGATCGCCACCGGCGGCCGCCTTCGCCACCGCGCTGCGCAACGCAAGAGCGCGATCACGCACCGGCTGCAATTGCATATCGGCTTCGGCGAGGACGTACATCGAGCCGTGTGTCGTGGCGAACACCGCCGCGAGCAACTGCTTCTCGGCGTCGCGCGACGCCTGCCAGCTCGCCTGGCTCTTGTCCCACCGCTTGCGCTGCGCGGGCGGCAACTTCTGCTGAAGCTGCTGCCACGCGTTATCGAGCGCGGTCTTCCAGCCGATCCGCGCGTTGTCCATGCATTGCACTTGCCCCGTCGTCGACGACATGTCGCTGCGCGCCAGGCACGTACGCATCGATGCATCGATCGGATCGGCGGCGGCGACTTCGGCATGCGCCGGCAACGACACCGCGCCGAACGCCGCAGCCGAAGCCAGCGCCAACGCACCTAACGCGCGCCGCGCGCCGCGAACGCCGGCGCCGGCCGCCAACAGGGACGTCACGCGCAGCATCATCAGCCGCGAACGCAATCGACGAAGTACTCGATGCGCCCATTGATCGTCTCGCCGACGAGCCCATGGATATCCGTGTGGAAACCCGGGAAGCGCTCGTTAAATTCGCGCGCGAAACGCAGATAGTTGACGATGGTCTTGTTGAAGCGCTCGCCCGGAATCAGCAGCGGAATGCCCGGCGGATACGGCGTCAGCAGGATCGACGTGACACGGCCTTCGAGCTCGTCGATAGGCACGCGGTCGATCTCGCGGTGCGCGAGCTTGGCGAACGCATCCGACGGCTTCATGGCCGGTTCCATGCTCGACAAATACATCTCGGTGGTCAGACGCGCGATGTCGTTCGCGCGGTAGACGCTATGAATCTGCTGGCACAGATCGCGCAGACCGACGCGCTCATACATCGGATGATGCGAGACGAACTCGGGCAGCACGCGCCACAACGGCTGGTTGTTATCGTAGTCGTCCTTGAATTGCTGGAGTTCAGTAACCATCGAATTCCAGCGGCCCTTGGTGATGCCGATCGTGAACATGATGAAGAACGAATACAGCCCGGTCTTCTCGACGATGATGCCGTGTTCCGCCAGATACTTCGTGACGATCGCAGCCGGAATGCCGGTCTCGCCGAAACCGCCGCCCATATCCAGACCCGGCGTGACGATAGTCGCCTTGATCGGGTCGAGCATGTTGAAGTTGTCGGCGAGCGGGCCGAAGCCGTGCCACTCGTCGTTCGGGCGCAGCATCCAGTCTTCGCGCGAGCCGATGCCTTCTTCGGCGAACTGGTCCGGGCCCCACACCTTGAAGAACCAGTCGTCGCCGTATTCGGCATCGACCTTGATCATGGCGCGGCGGAAATCGAGCGCTTCGGCAATCGATTCTTCCACCAGCGCGGGGCCGCCCGGCGCTTCCATCATGGCTGCGGCCACATCGCACGAGGCGATGATCGCGTACTGCGGGCTGGTCGACGTGTGCATCAGATACGCTTCATTGAAGCGATGCTTGTCGAAGCGGCTGTTCTTCGAATCCTGCACGACGATTTGCGACGCCTGCGAAATGCCGGCCAGCAGTTTGTGCGTGGAGTGCGTGGCGAACACCATCGCGCCGATCCGCGGACGGCCCGCGCCGATCGCGTGCATGTCCTGATAGAACTCGTGGAACTCGGCGTGCGGCAGCCAGGCTTCGTCGAAGTGCAGCGTGTCGAGCCAGTCGCCCAGCATCTCCTTGATCATCTCGACGTTGTAGATCACGCCGTCGTACGTGCTCTGCGTGATGGTTAGAATGCGCGGCTTGAGGTTCGGATTCTTCGCGAGCGCTTCGCGGGCAAACGGGTTCGCCAGGATCTTCTTCTTGATGTTCTCCGGTTCGAACTCGCTGCGCGGAATCGGACCGATGATGCCGAAGTTGTTGCGCGTGGGCGTGAGGAACACCGGAATCGCGCCGGTCATGGTGATCGCGTGCAGAATCGACTTGTGGCAGTTGCGGTCCACCAGCACGATGTCACCCGGCGCTACCGTGCCGTGCCAGACGATCTTGTTCGACGTGGACGTGCCGTTGGTCACGAAGAACACGTGGTCGGCGCTAAAGATGCGCGCGGCGTTGCGCTCGGAGGCCGCCACGGGACCCGTGTGATCGAGCAATTGGCCGAGTTCGTCGACGGCATTGCAGACGTCCGCGCGCAGCATGTTCTCGCCGAAGAACTGATGGAACATCTGGCCAAGCGGACTCTTCAAAAACGCCACGCCGCCCGAGTGACCCGGGCAGTGCCACGAGTACGAGCCTTCATCCGCGTACTGCACCAGTTCCTTGAAGAACGGCGGCGCGAGCGAATCCAGATACACCTTGGTCTCGCGGATGATATGGCGCGCCACGAACTCCGGCGTGTCCTCGAACATGTGGATGAAGCCGTGCAGTTCGCGCAGGATGTCGTTCGGCAAGTGGCGCGACGTACGCGTTTCGCCGTACAGGAAGATCGGAATGTCGGCATTGCGGCGGCGCACTTCCGTCACGAACGCGCGCAGCGCGACGATCGCGGCCGCGAGTTCCGGCGTTTCGCCTTCCACCACCACGTTATCGACGTAGGGCAGCAACTCGTCGTCGTCGATCGAGAGGATGAAGCATGAGGCGCGGCTCGACTGCTGCGCGAACGAGGTCAGATCGCCGTAGCTCGTCAACCCGAGCACTTCCGCGCCTTCTTTCTCGATGGCTTCGGCCAGAGCGCGGATGCCGGAACCCGAGATGTTCTCGGAGCGGAAATCTTCGTCGATGATGACGACGGGAAAACGAAACTTCATGGGCGATTCTCCAAAAAGAACGACCGCTGCATTCTGTAAATTGCAGCGGTCACCCGAATAGCTAGTGGGTCAATGCGCTGCGACGTCACGTCTTGGGCAACGTAACGCCGTGCTGACCTTGATATTTGCCGCCGCGATCCGCGTACGACGTCTCACAAATCTCGTCGCTTTCGAAAAACAGCACTTGAGCGACGCCTTCGTTCGCGTAGATTTTCGCAGGCAAAGGTGTCGTATTCGAGAATTCGAGCGTGACGTGCCCTTCCCATTCCGGCTCGAACGGCGTCACGTTGACGATGATCCCGCAACGCGCATACGTGGACTTGCCCAGACACACGGTCAGGACGCTGCGCGGAATACGGAAATACTCCACCGTGCGCGCGAGCGCGAACGAATTCGGCGGGATGATGCAAACGTCGCCCTTGAAGTCGACAAACGACTTCTCGTCGAAATTCTTCGGATCGACGATGGTCGAGTTGATGTTCGTGAAGATCTTGAATTCGTCGGCGCAGCGAATGTCGTAGCCGTAGCTCGACGTGCCGTAGCTGACAATCTTCCGGCCGTCTTCGGAGACGCGAACCTGATCGGGCGCGAACGGCTCGATCATGTTGTGCGACGCGGCCATGCGCCGGATCCACTTGTCGGATTTGATAGTCATAGGTGAACGCTGCTCGACGTGAATGACAGAGGTATGACGGATAACGACCCGGTTGGTGCCGGGTCACTTTTGGCTACTTTTGGCTTACTGCGCGCCTGCTTTGCGCTGACTTCGCGGCGAGCCAGGCGGCGTGCCGTTCGGCGCCCTACGCTCGCTTTGCCGAATGTCCCGCCTATGCGGCAGGACAGGCGCTCCGGCGAGGCAGCCGAACGAAAGGCGCTTATTTTACGCGATCGTGAGCATGGTGCCGCGATTAGGCTTAGGAGCGGTCCGGTGCCTGCTCCGAAGCCGCTTTAGATGAATGCCAGCAGCGCGTGAGCGGACCCCTCCAGCACGAGGTCCGTTCGCCGCTCACTGCCGAATCAACCCGCAGGCAAGCGCGGGACCCGCACCATGTTGCGGATAGGCGTATGGATCGGTCGCGTCGTGATGCAGCAGAACCGCGCGCTGCAACACCGAACGGATACCGTCGAGCGACACGTCCGGCGCGACGATGAAACCCGTGGCCACGCCGTTCGCGTCCGCGTGAATATTGCCGAGGTCGCCCTCGACCCGCGCGCCCGATTTCAGACGCTCGGCGGCCGGCGAGAACACCTGGCCGGCGCTGGAACCGTCGGCGGCGTTGCAGTCGCCGCGCTCGTGCACTTGCAACGCGTGGTCGCTATTGGGCGGCATGCCCGCGAGATTGTAGGTGACCTGTACGCCGTCCGAGCGCTCGATGAACGTGACGAGACCGCGCGCCTGATTGCCCACGGTGGGCAGCAACTGCGCGTCCGCACGTTTTTCCTGTGGTCTCAGGAACGCGCTACAGCCGCATAACAGCACACTGCTGGCAGTCAGGACGATGAACGCATGCACCGCCTGCCCGTCGATTCGTTTTCCCATGCGATCCTCTTGCCGGCCTGGTGGCCGCCCCTGCGGCCGCCGAGCCGAACTTGTGAAGTCGACATGATACCGCGAGACCAGGCGAAAACAGACGCCTTGGCCCCTTGTCCGAACGGCTGGTCAAGCGTGGCCCGTCGAACGTGGCGTGTCGCGCCAGCCCGCCCGCGGGCGCGATCCTCCGGGACACTTCCCGCAAGACCAGGAACCTGAGGTAGCCCGCGTTTTCTCAGGTGTTCTGGACCACGATATTGGGAAACTTCGAGGTCATGTCGCGAGCGCGTTCGGCGATATGGATCGCCACCTTGCGCGCGATCGACCGGTAGATCTCCGCGATGCGCCCTTGCGGGTCGGCCACCACGGTCGGTTTGCCCGAGTCGGCCTGCTCGCGGATCGCAATGTCGAGCGGCAGGCTGCCGAGCACGTCTACGCCATATTCCTTGCCCATCCGCTCGCCGCCGCCGGCGCCGAAAATATGCTCTTCGTGGCCGCAATTCGAGCAGATATGCATGCCCATGTTCTCGACGATGCCGAGGATCGGAATGCCGACCTTCTCGAACATCTTGAGGCCCTTCTTTGCGTCGAGCAGCGCGATGTCTTGCGGCGTGGTGACGATCACGGCGCCTGTCACCGGCACGCGTTGCGACAGCGTGAGCTGAATGTCGCCGGTGCCCGGCGGCATGTCGACGATCAGGTAGTCGAGATCGTTCCAGTTCGTCTGCCGCAGCAGTTGTTCCAACGCGGAAGTGGCCATCGGTCCACGCCACACCATCGGGTTGTCCTGCTCGATCAGGAAGCCGATCGAGTTGGCCTGCAAGCCGTGGCCCGTCATGGGGTTCATCGACTTCTCGTCTGGCGACTCGGGGCGCCCGACGATGCCGAGCATCATCGGCAGCGACGGGCCGTAGATGTCCGCGTCGAGAATACCGACCGATGCGCCTTCGCTCGCCAGCGCCAGCGCGAGATTCACGGCGGTCGTGCTCTTGCCGACGCCGCCCTTGCCCGACGCCACCGCGACGATATTTTTGACGTTCGGCAACAGTTTCACGCCACGCTGCACGGTATGCGCGGCGATCTGCTGCGACACCTGGACACGCGCGTCGGCCACGCCCGGCACGGCGCGCAGCGCATCGGAGAATTGCGCGCGGATAGCGTCGAATTGGCGCATGGCCGGATAGCCGAGTACCACGTCGACGCTAACCGTGTCACCCTGCACGGCGACGTTCTTGATGTTCTTGGCGGCTGCGTACGGCCGGCCGGTGTTGGGGTCGGCGACGGCCGCGAGGGCAGCGTCGACCAAAGCCCGATCGATACTCATTGACACTCCGTGGGGAACACCTGCGGCGCAGCGGAATCGAAATCTCGGCCACGCGCCGGAATTTGAAAGAAATTGTTAGTCAGCATTGCGAAAACCAGGCGTGCCGGGCACCCTTCGGGCAGGCGGAACGCCATGGGGCCGCATCGCTGCGTGCTTCAGCCATTATTGTAGTGGCTGGCGCCAAGCCGTGCCGGAAGACCCTTTTTTACTGTCGGACCGAGGCTGAGCAGGGCGTAAGACTTTTCGTGCTGGTGAGCCGGCGGCTTTATCGCCGTCACGTTCGCCGTATAGATTTATTCCTGTCGCCGCTTTGCTTGCCTGACTCGCTTCACTCAAGAGGAATCAAAAATGAATGCAAAAATCATGACTCGCCTGGCAGTCTTCGCCGTTGCCGGTTCATTGCTGGCGGGTTGCGCCAGCCAACAGGGCACCAACACGGCCGTCGGTACGGGCGTGGGCGCCGGCACCGGCGCGGCGCTCGGCGCCATCTTCGGCGGCGGTAAGGGCGCGGCAATCGGCGCGGGCGTCGGCGCGGCGGTGGGCGGCATCACCGGCTACAACTGGCAAGCCATCCACAACAAGCTGTCGGGCGCCACCAAGGGCACCGGCACGCAGATCACGGAACAGCCGGACGGCTCGCTCAAGCTGAACATTCCGAGCTCGGTCACGTTCGACACCAACAGCTACGCGGTCAAGCCGTCGTTCGCGCCGGTGCTGGACCAACTGGCGCAGACCATGCAGCAGAATCCGGAACTGGTCGCGCAAGTGGTCGGCCACACGGATAGCACGGGCCAGCCGGCGTACAACCAGACGCTGTCGGTCAACCGCGCGGAAAGCGTGACGGGCTATCTGGGCCAACGCGGCGTCGCGCCGCAGCGCCTGTCGGCACAAGGTTTGGGCCAAACCCAGCCGATCGCCGACAACAACACCGAAGCCGGCCGTGCCGCCAACCGTCGCGTGGAAATCTATCTGCGCGCCACGGCGCAGCACGCCACGCAATAAGGACAAGGGCTCGGGAGACTGAGCGAGCCGGTCGCCGGGGCAGTATCACCGGCGATCGCTACGCTTTGGAAAGCCGCGAAAGGCGGAAACAGGGAATCTCTTACGGGAACGAAAAAAATTTCGAACTCTGCCGAAAATCCGCTGTCTGTCTTTACGGTACGTGGCTGGCGAAGCCGCCGCGTCACCATTCTCCTCTTGTCGTTGTTGCTCCGGGGTTAATAGCCCCGGTTTTTTTTGGGCGCTCGGTTTACACACCGTCCGGCCCGCAACAACGGCTCACGCCGCGCCCAGGCGGCCCGCCCCGCGCCGGGCGCCTGCCCTGCTAGAATCAACCTTTCGTCCCACCGCAGGCTCCCACCATCCTTATGTCAGCACCCGTAACCGATCTCTCCGCAGGCGCGCCGTCAGGCCGTCGCCAGATTCTCGTCACGTCGGCCCTTCCGTATGCGAACGGGCAAATCCATATTGGCCATCTGGTCGAATATATCCAGACGGACATCTGGGTCCGGACGTTGCGAATGCACGGGCACGAGGTCTATTACGTGGGCGCCGACGACACGCACGGCACGCCCATCATGTTGCGCGCGGAGAAAGAAGGTCTCACGCCGAAGCAGCTGATCGACCGCGTCTGGCAGGAACACAAGCGCGACTTCGACAGCTTCGGAATTTCGTTCGACAATTACTACTCGACCGACTCCGAAGAGAACCGCATTCTCAGCGAAAACGTCTATCTGGCGCTCAAGGAAGCGGGCCTGATCGACGCGCGCGACATCGAACAGGCGTATGACCCGGTCAAGGAAATGTTCCTGCCGGACCGCTTCATCAAGGGCGAATGCCCGAAATGCGGCGCCAAAGACCAGTACGGCGACAGCTGTGAAGTATGCGGTTCGACTTATCTGCCCACCGAGCTGATCAATCCCTATTCGGTCGTCTCGGGCGCCACCCCGATTCGCAAAACGTCGACGCACTATTTCTTCCGCCTGTCCGATCCGCGTTGCGAGAATTTCCTGCGCGCGTGGGTTGGCGGCCTGGCGCAGCCGGAAGCGACCAACAAGATGCGCGAATGGCTCGGCGACGCCGGCGAAGCCAAGCTCGCCGACTGGGACATTTCGCGCGACGCGCCGTATTTCGGCTTTGAGATTCCGGGCGCGCCGGGCAAGTATTTCTACGTGTGGCTGGACGCACCGGTCGGCTATTACGCGAGCTTCAAGAATCTCGCCGAAAAGCGCGGCCTCGACTTCGACGCCTGGATTCGCAAGGGTTCGACGGCCGAGCAATATCACTTCATCGGCAAAGACATTCTGTATTTCCACACGCTGTTCTGGCCGGCCATGCTTGAGTTTTCGGGCCATCGCACGCCGACCAACGTGTTCGCGCACGGCTTCCTGACCGTGGACGGCGCAAAGATGTCGAAGTCGCGCGGCACCTTCATCACTGCGCAGAGCGTGATCGACACGGGCCTGAATCCGGAATGGCTGCGCTACTACTTCGCGGCCAAGCTGAACAGCACGATGGAAGACCTCGACCTGAACCTCGACGACTTCCAGGCGCGCGTGAACAGCGATCTGGTCGGCAAGTACGTGAACATCGCGAGCCGCGCCGCCGGCTTCCTGATCAAGCGCTTCGACGGCCGGGTGCAGGACAGCGCGATGCAGCATCCGCTGCTCGCCTCGCTGCGCGCCGCCGTGCCGCAAATCGCCGCGAACTACGAAGCCCGCGAGTACAACCGCGCGCTGCGTCAGACCATGGAACTGGCCGACGCCGTGAACGCCTACGTCGACACCGCCAAGCCGTGGGATCAGGCCAAAGACCCGGCGAACGGCGTCGCGCTGCACGAAACCTGCAGCGTGAGCATCGAAGCGTTCCGCCTGCTGTCGCTGGCGCTCAAGCCGGTGCTGCCGAAGCTCGCCGAAGCGGTCGAAGGCTTCCTCGGCGTCGAACCGCTGGTTTGGGCCGACGCCAACGTGCCGCTTAGTTCCACGCGCCCGATCAATGCGTACAAGCATCTGATGACGCGTGTCGATTCGAAGCAGATCGACGCGCTGATCGCCGCCAATCGCGACTCGTTGCAAGCCACGCCGGAAGCAGCCGCGCCGGCCGACGCCAAAGGCAAGTCGAAGGCAGCCAAAACCGCAGCGGCAAAAGAGGACGAAACGCTCGGCATCATCTCGATCGACGACTTCGCGAAGATCGATTTGCGCATTGCGAAGATCGTCGACTGCAAGACAGTGGAAGGGTCGGACAAGTTGCTGCAACTTACGCTCGACGTCGGCGAAGAGAAAACCCGCAACGTGTTTTCGGGCATCAAGTCGGCGTATCAGCCGGAGCAACTGGTCGGCAAGCTGACGGTGATGGTCGCGAACCTCGCGCCGCGCAAGATGAAGTTCGGCCTGTCCGAAGGCATGGTGCTGGCCGCCTCCGCCACCGACGAGAAAGCGGAGCCGGGCCTGTACATCCTGGAGCCGCACAGCGGCGCGAAGCCGGGCATGCGCGTGAAGTAAAACGCGCGGCGTCTCACGCTGCAAGCAAGCATGAAAAAACGGCACGCCCTAAAAAGGTGTGCCGTTTTTTTTACCCCAGCGCGAAGATTCAGGCGCAGCCAATCAACCCATCACCACCGAATCCGGTCGAAGCGCCGCGTGTAAAACAGTTCGACGCCGGTGAACGTGCCGCCGTAAGCCCCGACCGACCAATACCGCGTCAGGTTGACCGTCGCCTTGATCGCATTGCTCGCCGACTGCAGCCCCTGTTCGTAGCCGATCACGAGCCACTCGTTGATCGCCTTCGACACCATCACCACTTGCGGATCGGTCAAGCCGACTTCGCTCTGTCCGACCGAAAACTCGTCGAGCCCGAACGTCTGCGCGATCCGCTTGCCGCTCGCGCTGCCGAGAAGCGCGAGCGCCGTCGTCATGGTGCTTTGCTGACCGAGGTTGTTACCCTGATCCGTGCCGTGGCCGAACAGCAGCCACGAGAGCTTTTCGTTGTCCGGCACGTTCGGCTCGGACACCAGCTTCGCCGTCGGGAACTGAACCGTGCCCGTGACCTGCACGCCCGCCTCGACCTGCTGATTGCGACGCATGGCCAGGATATTGATGCCGGGATTGGCCACCGGCCCGTTGAACGTGAAGAAGCCGTTCTCGATATTGAGCTTGCGGCCGAACGCCGTGTAGGTCGAACCCGGCGTGACGCGCACGTTCCCCACCGCGCGCAGCGGCAGGTTCGGCGCGCTCATCGCGGTGATCGTGCCAGTCAGGCCGAGGTCGGCGCCCTGGCCGCGGAAACGGAAGTTGTTGCCGAGGCTGATGTCGATATTGGCGCGCGGCGCAAACGGACCGATCGGCTTGTTGGTGCCCGGCACGGGCCGCGGACGCTCGCCCGCCACCGAACCGTCCGGGCGCACCACCACGACGTCGTCGCCGAGCTTAGGCGCGGCCTGCTCCGGCATGTCGAACAACGCGTGATCGACCACGAATTTGCCGTTGATCGCCATGCCGCCCTGCGCGCCGGCATTCGCGACGCTCGCGCTGCCCGACAGCGACAGGTTGCGATCCGGCGCCGCGAACAGTTCGAGCTTGTCCGCGACGATGCTCGCGGTCAGATCCGGTTGATCGCCGTCCAGACGTACGCGGCCGGTCGCGCGCAAGGTGCCGCTTGCGCCGTGAAATTCGACCTGCTGGAAGTCCACCAGATTGTGTGAAAGCGCGATACGCACTACGCCGTCCTTCAACTGCACGCCCTGATCGACCAGGGTCGCGGACAGGCCGTCGCCGAGCAGCGAGCCGGTCAGGTTCGGCTTGGCGACGGTGCCGCCGAGCGCGAGCTTGAGCGCGAGGTGGCCGTCGAGCAGATAGCTCGGGCCGAACAGGCCGCCGGTCGTTTTCAGCGACGGCACGTTGGCGTTCACATTGCCGGTGAGCGCGCCGTCTTCGCTAACCGTCAGGAAGCCATCGCGCATCACCAGCGTGGTGTGCGCATCGGCGTCGATCACGCCGATGCGGCTCGCCTGCGCGTGCAAGGTGGCATTGAGCCTATTGCCGCCGCTTAACTCGGCGCGCGCCGCGATGCTCGAAATACCGAGCGACGCGAGCCCCCGGCCGATTTCAACCGTGACGTCGCCGCTGCGGCGCTGCAACTGGATGTGGCCGGTCGCCGTGCTGCCGAGCGCGAAGTCCCAGTCGCCGTCGAACACCAGATCGGTTTTGACGTGCGGCGGCTCGCCCGTGATCTCGCGCCGCAGGTCCTGCAGACGCGCGACCGAGATGCCGGTCAGACTGCCGGCCGACTGAATCTTGCCGTGATCGAAGGCAAAAGTTTTCAGGCTCAACACCGCGCCTTCGAGCGTGAGCCGGGTCGCGCCGAGCGTCAGGCGGTCCGGCCCGGCGCTGACGGCGAGCGGCGATTCGAGATTCAACGCCGGCGTGCCGCGGTTCTGCAACCGCGTGACGGTGCCGTCCCAGTGCGTGCCGTCGCGCGCTTCGGTCAGCTTGCCGTTGGCGGCGAGCGTGAGATCGAGCGGACGGTCCTGCAGCTTGCCAGTGGCCGCCGCCTCGAGCGTGTGATTGGCGCGCGTGCCGGACAGATGCGCGGTGAGCGTGGTCAGATCGACGCCGCCCGCGCTGAGATTGCGCGCGTCGGTGGTGAAGACGAGCGCGCCGTTCGCGCCGTCGCGCAATTCGGCGTGCCCTTCCGCATGGCCGACACGGTTGCTGCTGAACACCACGCTGTCGGCCTTGTAATTCAGCACGACGTTCGGGTGCGCGAACGAGCCGGTGACGTCGCCATCGGCCGCGATGAGTCCTGCGAGACCGAAACCGAGGCGCTCCAGCGCTGGCGCGTCGACGCGGAACTTCAGCCGGTCGCCCCGCGCGCCGAAGCTGCCTTGCAAATCCACCTGGTTGCCCGCGACCGAGAGGTTCGCGCGGCTCGGCAGTATCCGCGAGCCCGCCAACTGGATGGTGCCGCCGCCGGTCAACGGCAGGCCGTCGTAGACGCTCGGCCCGAGCTTGAATTCGGCCTTGGTCGTGAAGACCGGGCCGAGCATGCCGGCGGCGGTGAGCGTGCCGGTCACGCGCGCCTCGATTTTGCGGGCAGGCGGGGCACCGCGTTTCTTCGGCGGCGGCGTTTTGCGTTCGACTACTTCTGTTTTGACAGCGGCCTTGGCGGTGTTTTTCACGGCGGCGGCGGCTTTTTCCGCGGGCGCGGCGGACTTTGCGCCGGCCGTGCTGCCCGCTTGCGCGGCTGCAACCTGTGCAGTTTTGCTGTTCTTTTCACGGCTTGCCGCCGGCGCCGCTTCGGCTACCGGCTTGCGCGACGGCATCTGCGAAGTCAGCGTCAACGGGTCGAAATCGGTCAGTTGCGCTTTCAGGTTGTACGTGGAATTCGCGTCGTGCTTGAGCGCGCCGGACAGATCGATGCGGCCTTTGCCCGACGTGATGCGCACGTCGTTGAAGCTCATGCGGGCGGGATCGAACGTCACCTTGCCTTGAGCGCGCAGCGCCGCTTTCGGGTCGGCGAGGTCGAGTGTGAGGCTCTGCACGTCGTCGTTCAGGCGCACGCCGATGGTGCCGGACAATTGCGTGGGCCGCACCGTCGCTTGCAGCGCGTTCAGGTCGAGGTTGGCGACCTTGAGATCGAACTGTCCGCGCTTGCCGGATAGCGTACCGCCGCCGGTGAGCGTGGCGTTTTTTACGAGCCGCACGACAAGATTCGAGATGCGCTGCGCCTGGGCATCGAGCCGCACGTCCGCGTTGGCGTCGATTAGCGGCAGCAGGTTTTGGTCGATCGCGCCGGGTTTGGCGTTTACGATCGAGACGTGGCCGGTGACCGCGAAAGTTGGCGGAGGTTGGGTGGTGCTTTTTCCGTTTGCGGCGGCGGGCGGTTGTGTCGTGCTGGCGGGTTTGCTTGCGCTTGTGAGGGCGCTCTGACTGGCGGCGCGGGTCGCGCCCAACACAACCTCCTCCGCCGCACCCCGCCCCACCGGCTGCAATTCCGCCCGCACGGCCAGATCGGCCATCGGCGCACCGGGCGCGAAAGCCTGCGGATTGATGTGATCGAAAGTCAGCGTGGCGCGCTGCAGCGGCACGTCGCCGAACGGCGTAGCCTCGACCCGCGCGTGACCGGTGAGCTTCATGCCGCTAGCATCGAGTTCGGCGATGAGGTTCTCCAACGAGCCGCTCAGATGGCCGCCCACCTGCACCGCTTCGTCGTTCACCTTCCCCGAATAGCCGATGTCCCCGCTCAGCGGAAACGGCCGCACACCGTCGAGTTTGGCGGCCGCCGTCACCGCGCCGAACGGCGTATCCAGCCGCTCGATCGCGGCTTCATGATGGCGCCCGTCGCTGCGACCATGAAAGACGAAGCGCGAGAATTCGGTCGTCGACGCACCCTGATGCAGCAGCAGTTTGTCGACCTGAACGTCGCGAACGTCGAGCTGCATCGGCAAACGCAAATCCTGGGGCAACTTCATCGGTCCGCTGCTGCTCGACGACGAAGAACCAATGCGCGCGTCCACCGTGCCGATATGCAGATAGTCGATCGTGAAGCGCCACGGCTCGCGCGCGAGCGCCCAGCGGCCCGTCACCCGGTCGATCTGAATATCGGTGCCGCTGCCGTCGAGGCTGCGCCAGCGTACTTGCCGCAATTCCACACCATGGGCGAGCGAGCCACGCTCCAGCGTGCCGCTCAGCTTGCCGCCCAGCAGCTTGACCGCCGCCTGCCACGCGTAGGCGGTGCCGCGCTCGGTCGTCAGCGCGCCGTACAGCAAACCCACCGCCAACGCGAGCAACAACGTCAGTACGGCCACCATCCACGCGACCGTTTTCAGCAGCAACCAGCCGAGGCGCCGCCTGGGCGGCGGCTGCTGTCCCGGCGGCTCTCCAGGCGGATTAGCGCCGGGAGGCTGCACGGGTGGTTGAGTGGAAACGTCCGTGGTCATGCGTGGATCATGTGGAAGCAGGTTTTCATCAGAAGGCGATGCCCAGCGTCAGATACGGCCGCACGCTCTTGTTGCGAATGCCGTAGGCGACATCGACGTTGACCGGGCCGACCGGGCTGCGCCAGCGCGCCCCGATGCCGACGCCGGGATAAAAGACTTTTTCGCCCCAGGTGTCCGTGGCGGTGCCGATGTCGAAGAACGCGGCCGCGCCCCAGTCGTGACTGAACCAATGCTGGTACTCGGCAGAGCCCGTGACGAGATACTTGGTGGGCAGCACCGAACCATCGACGCTATTGCCAATACTCTGGTAGCCATAGCCGCGCACCGAATTCGAGCCGCCGGCGCGAAACAGCAGCGACGCCGGAATGCCGCTCGAAGGGCCGCTCGTGAACACGCCGCCGAGTTCGGCGCGAATCAGCACGAGGTCTTCCTTGCCGATCGGCAGATACTGCTGACCGCGCGCGTAACCCCGAATGAAGGTCTGGTCGGTCAGCACGCCTTTGACCGCGAAACCCGCCTCGACGTGAATCAGGTTGCCGCTGCGCGGGAACAACGGGTCGTCGGTATTGCGCCGGGTCCACGACCAGGACGGCACCAGCGCGCGGCTCGTGGTCGGCGCGACCGCGTTCTGATCGAGCCGGTCCTGGTAGTACAGGAGTGCGTAGTTGTAGTCGATGAATTGCGAGGTCCGGGCCCGTTGCACGCCGCCGCGGATACTGTAAATACGCGTGTCGGATACGTCGGTCGTGGTGTAGGACGCCAGCATGCTATTGGTCCACGCACGCGGCCCCGGCGGCATGGCGAGCTGGATTTGCCCGTATTGCTGGATCTGGTCGACGCGCCCCTGAATGGTGAACGGCCACGCTTTGCCGAACGTGTCCAGATACGAATAGGAACCCTGAACCAGCGGACCGTTGTCCGTCGAGTAGCCCACCCCGCCTCGAATGCTGTTGTACGGATATTCCGACACCTTCACGTGGACCGGCGTGTCGACCGGCTTGGCCGGATCGTCGCCCACGTCGATCGCAACGCTCGCGTAGTACGGCGTGTTCTGCAATTGCCGCTGCAATTCCGTGATGCGCTGAACGTCGTAGATTTCGCCCACCGAAATCGGATTCACGTTGTCGACGATCTGTTCCGGATAGCGCCGCGTGCCCGATACGTCGAGCTTGCCCATCGTGAAGGTCGGTCCGCTGTCGTACGTGACCGACAATTTCGCCTCGTGCGTGCGCGGATCGACCCGCGCCTCCGAGTGGTAGATCTTCGCGCCCAGATAGCGGCGCGCCTGCAAGGCCTTGAGCGACGCGTTCTTCGCATCGTCCCAACCGCCCTGCGAGAACGGTTCGCCTTCGTGCAGCGAAAATGCGAAGCGCGCGGTGTTTTCCTGCTCGGGATCTTCGGTCAGCACCGGCCCGCGAAACGACAGCGAAACCGATGAAATGACGGTCTGCGGACCGGGATCGACGCTCACCGTGACGCGTTTCGCATTGTCGACGGTACGCACGTCGGTGCGCACGACCGGCGTGAAATAGCCCTGCGTGGAGGCCAGATCTCGCACTTGCTGGGGCGTGGCGGTGATCAGAAACTCGAACTGGTCGTCGCTGATGTCGGGGCGCTTGGCGAAACGCGCGATATCCAGATGCGCTTCCAGCAGCTTGCGCAGCGAGCGCGGCGTGGCTTCGATGTCGACCTTGTAGCTGGCCGCCGCTTTCGCGGCATGGGCGTTGCCGGTTGCCAGCGTCAGCATGACGAGGCCGAATGCCAGCCACGTGCGCAACCAATGCCGTATGGCCGTGCGCTGCCCACGCCCGGAACCGGCCTTGCCGCGCCGCAGCCGCGGCTTGTCGATCGCACACCCCGCCAAACAGGACCTCCGGCCGTGGTTGATGAATTTTTTCGCTCAGGCGCGCCGCGGCGGCCGAAGCACGCTATTTGACCACATCGGCGTGATGCCGCGAGATCTCGAAATGGGCGTTGGCGGCACGCCAGCCGCCAACGCCCCGCCTTGGACGCGCGCCGCGCCACGCGGGTTCCAGCTATTTTCATGCGCCGGCCGCCCGGCGCCGCCGCCGTTTTTCGACCCCGCGCCGCGCATGCGGTAAAATTATGGAATAGCAGCGGCACCGTGCGAAGCAACACAAATGCGAGCAACGCAAATGCGCGCCGGGCAGCCGCCAATTCCCATACCACGGACGTCGAGCCATGTATCAATCGGACATCACCCAGTTCCTGAACCAGCTCAAGCAACAGAAACCCAATCTGGAAGCCGAACAACGCCGCGGCCGCGCGCTGCTGTGGGACAAACAGCCGATCGATCTGGAAGAACGCGCCGAGCAGAAAGCCTCCCGCGTCGAACAGACGCCTTACTCGTACTATCAAAACTTCTAAGCGCGTGAGTCACGCCGACGAGGCACACGGCGCACCGCCGGCCCCCGCCGACGCCGCGCTCGCCGCGCCCGCCACCGATTCGACGCCGGACACCGTCGACGGCATTGCTTTCGCGCGCCTGTACGGCGAGCCGCTCTTCAAGCTGCCGACGGACCTGTACATTCCGCCGGACGCGCTCGAGGTGTTTCTCGAAACGTTCGAAGGACCGCTGGATCTGTTGCTGTACCTGATCCGCAAGCAGAATTTCAACGTGCTCGACATCCCGATGGCGGACGTCACGGTGCAATACCTCGGCTATGTCGACCAGTTGCGCCAGACCAATCTCGAACTCGCGTCCGAGTATCTGCTGATGGCCGCGATGCTGATCGAGATTAAGTCGCGCATGTTGTTGCCGGTCAAGAAGGCCGACAGCGGCGAAGAAGCCGAAGATCCGCGCGCGGAACTCGTGCGGCGCCTGCTCGAATACGAGCAGATGAAGCTCGCCGCGCAGCGCATCGACCAGTTGCCGCAACTCGGGCGCGATTTCCTGCGCGCCGAGGTCTACATCGAACAAAGCATCACGCCGCGTTTTCCCGACGTGAACAGCGAAGATCTGCGCGCCGCGTGGGCCGACGTGATCAAGCGCGCCAAGCTGGTCCAGCATCACAAGATTTCGCGCGAGGAGCTGTCGGTGCGCGAGCACATGAGCTCGATCCTGCGGCAACTGCAGAACGCGCGCTTCGTCGAATTCTCCGATCTGTTCGACACCAGCAAGGGCGTGCCGGTGGTGGTGGTGAATTTCATCGCCGTGCTCGAGCTGTGCCGCGAAACGCTCGTCGAAATCACCCAAGCGGAACCGTTCGCGCCGATCTATGTGCGCCTCGCCTATCTGCCCGCCTGAAAGGCTTGAACGGGGCGAAATCCCGCATATCAGGATTTCAACCGGCGGGAGAAGCTGCCTCTTTTCGGTGCGGCGGGCGCGCAAATCCACTACAATCCGGCGCTCCGAACCTGTCATTACCAGTGAGGCGGCGGCCCGCGCGATTCCGTAGGGTTTTGCGTCCAGCCAGTCTCGCGCCGCGCGAGGAAATCCCTGTCCGATCATGAAAGTCATCAGCTCGATCCATGAATTGCGCGACCAGTTGCGCGGCCAGAATCGCACGGCCTTCGTGCCGACCATGGGCAATCTGCACGAGGGCCATCTGTCGCTGATGCGTCTCGCCCGCCAGCACGGCGATCCGGTGGTGGCGAGCATTTTCGTCAACCGGTTGCAGTTCGGTCCGAACGAGGATTTCGACAAATACCCGCGCACGATGGAAGCGGACATCGAAAAGCTCCAGAAGGAAAACGTCTACGTGCTGTTCGCGCCCACGGAAAAGGATCTGTATCCGGAACCGCAGGAGTACCGCGTGCATCCGCCGCACGATCTGGGCGATATCCTCGAAGGCGAATTCCGGCCCGGCTTCTTCCAGGGCGTGTGCACGGTCGTGATGAAGCTGATGTCGTGCGTGCAGCCCCGCGTCGCCGTGTTCGGCAAGAAGGATTACCAGCAGTTGATGATCGTGCGCCGCATGTGCAACCAGTTCGCGCTGCCGACCGACATCATCGCCGCGGAAACAGTGCGTGACACCGACGGCTTGGCGCTCAGCTCGCGCAATCGCTATCTGCAGGCCGCCGAGCGCGCCGAAGCGCCGAAGCTGGCCGCCGAACTGAACCGCGTGCGCGACGCCGTGCTTTCCGGCGAGCGCGACTTCGCGAAAGTCGAACAGGCGGCGATGGCGGCCTTGGCCGCGCGCGGCTGGCAGCCGGATTACGTCGCGGTGCGCAAGCGCTCGGATCTGCTGCCGCCCGGTCCGCAAGACGCCAACGCGGAACTGGTCGTGCTGGCCGCCGCCAAGCTCGGCGCCACTCGTCTTATCGACAACCTCGAAATCTGAAACCGTCTTAGACAGAAATCACACAGGATTGGTCATGCAACGCAACATGCTGAAGTCGAAGATCCACCGCGTCGCGGTCACGCACTGCGAGCTGCACTACGAAGGCTCGTGCGCGATCGACGAAGATTTGCTGGAAGCGGCGAATATCGTCGAAAACGAGCGGATCGACATCTGGAACATCAACAACGGCGAGCGTTTCTCGACCTACGCGATCAAGGGCGAACGCGGCAGCGGCATGATTTCGCTGAACGGTTCGGCCGCGCGGCGCGCGCAACTGGGCGATCTGGTGATCATCGCGGCGTTCGCGGTGGTGGATGAAGCGGAACTGAAGGCCGGCTGGAAGCCGGACCTGGTTTTCGTCGATGACAACAACAAAATCAAGGGCAGCCGCGACCACGTGCCGACGCAGAACTGGACCTGATGAGCGCGCTGTAGATCGCTTGAGCGTTGCGCTACTGGCGGCGCCGAACGTCCCTTTGGGCGGGCCAGGGTTCGGGGAACGTCGACTTAAACGCGAGCTTTTCGTAGACCACTGCCGCGCGCCGCGCCAAACGACATACGACGTGGGCTGCATCTTCACGTAGCGGGCGGCACGGCCGCCTGCTCTGCCGCTTCATCCTTTCTTGCCGCTCCCGTTAGTCCATTCGACAATCGGCTGCCACTGCTCCAGATCCTTCTCCACGCGGCTTTTTGCGACGTCCCACAAGGTCAACCCGTGGGCCGCCAGTTGCACGTAGTTCTGTGTGTCGCGCAAATAACCCAGCACCGGCAGCTTCAACCCCTCGACAAAACGATGCAGTTGCTCCGCCGAGCGGGTGCGCGCATCGACGCGCATGCCGACCACGCCGATTTCGATCGCGCCTTTCCTGACGGCCTTCTCCTTGGCCAACCGCTCGAGGAATTCCTGGGTGGCGAGAATATCGAACATGGACGGCTGGAGCGGCACGATCACCTTATCGGCCAGATCGAGCGCGATTCCCAGCCGATTGCCGTGCAGTCCGGCCGGCGTGTCGATGACCGCGTGCTCCAGGCCTTTAGGCGGTTTGGCCGGCGCTTCCTGATTGACTTCCCAGGTTTCGATGGCCGGCAGCGTGTCGGGCCGCAACGACAGCCACGCGTGCGCGGACTGCTGCTTGTCCAGGTCCGCCAGCGCGACCCATTCGCCGGCTGCGGCGAAATAGCCGGCCAGATTGGTCGACAGCGTGCTTTTACCCACGCCGCCCTTCGGATTCGCCACCACGATCACCGTCATGAATTCTCCCGGAAAGAAGGCTGGGCGTTGCCAGCCGGTTTGCCGCGTAGTTGCTTTGACATGCGCAAGTGTGCCCGCATTCGTGCCGGGTTCAACGCCACCTGCTGATCCAGCCGTTGATAATATCGAGAAATGCACTTTGGCCGAAGCCCCCAAACAGCTAATCGGCCACCGTGCCTCGCCGATTTTTCCATCGAGGACCCGAATCTCATGAGCAAACTCCGCCCGGAATACACCGTCGAACGTCTCCACGAACGGCAGAAAGGCTCGCTACCTGGCTTGCTGGGCGTGCATGTGCTGTCGCTGGAAGAAGGCGTCCTGACCGCGGAATTGACCGTGCGCAAGGAATTGCTCGCGCCGAACGGCTTTTTGCATGCCGCCACCGTGATCGGTCTCGCCGATACGGCCTGCGGCTACGCCTGCCTCGCCCACTTGCCGGAGACGGCGCGCAATTTCACGACCATCGAGCTGAAAAGCAATTTTCTCGGCACGGCGACCGAAGGAACGATCCGCGCGGTCGCGACGGGCGTGCATCTTGGGCGCAGCACGCAGGTGTGGGACGCCACCGTCACCGACCCGAACGGCAAGACGATGGCGCTGTTTCGGTGTACGCAGATGGTGTTGTATTGATTGCGTGAAGGTGGCGCAACGGAGCGCCGCGTTCATGAAAAAAAGCACGCGGCCTTTCGGGCGCGTGCTTTTTTGTTGGTGGGCTTGGCGGTTCTAGCCGTGCCGGACTTGGTCGTGCCGGACTTGACCTTACTGAACTTGGCCCTGCTGGACTTTGGCCCCGCTGAGCTAGACCTCGCGGGGCTTGCCCGTGCCGGCCCTGCCCAATCAGGCAGCCACCGCCCGCGGCGCCCTCGCCCCACCGAACGCCAGCGCCCCGCCGCCGAGCAGCGACTGCACCGCCAGAGTCACTGCCCAGAACGCCGGATATTCCCAGCCGCCGTGCGGCGACGCAAAACCCCAGCCGTTGTGCAGATGCTGCGACATCGCGCCGAGCATGAACGGCAACAGCACCAGCGCGACCCAGCGGACCTGCACGCCAAGCAGCAGCGCGACACCGCCGAACAGCTCGACGAACGCCGTCACATAGCCGAGCCAACCCGGCAAGCCGAGCGAAACGAAGAACTGCGCCGTGCCGGGCAGCGTGAAGACGAAAATCTTCTGCAGACTGTGAGCGAGATACAGAACGCCCAAGGCGACGCGAAGAAGTAGAGCGGCCAGATCGGCGGAGCGGTTCGAGTTCATGACGAGATCCTTGAGAGAGGGACAGCCCGGAAGCGGCCGTCGATGTCGGAACTCTATTCGAACTATATGAAGGTAAAAATCGTCCTACGGGCTTTGATTATTTCTCATTAGGAGTTAATTACCCAGTTCCGCCGCGCTCGGCCCTCGCAAATCACCCAATCGCGGCGAACAATTTCGGCAGATCGAGATGCTCCGCAAGCGTATCCGCGAGCCGTTCCAGCGACGCTTCGCGCAACGCCGGATAGTCGATTTCCTCGGCGTCGCTCAAACCCGCCCATGCCAGCAGCGCGGCGCATGCAGCCGGCGTGTCGAACAAGCCGTGAACGTAAGTCGCGAGAATCTGGCTATCGGCGGAAATCGCGCCGTCGGGATGCGCTGCCTGCGCGTCGCCCAGGCGCAACGCGGGCGTGTCGAGCGCCGGGCCGCGCGTCTCGCCCATATGGATTTCGTAGCCGGTCACTTCGGGCGAGCCCGGCAATGCGAGGTGTCCGGTGACATTCTTGAGCGTCTTGTCGCGCGTGAGCACCGTCGAGTAGTCGAGCCAGCCGAGTCCCGCCGACACTCCCGGCGCACCCTCGACCCCATGCGGATCGGCCACTTCACGCCCAAGCATCTGCATGCCGCCGCAAATGCCGATCACGCGGCCGCCGTAACGCAAATGCTTTTGCAGCACCGCGTCCCAACCTTGCGCGCGCAAAAACGCCAGGTCGCCGGGCACGTTTTTCGAGCCTGGCAGAATGATCAAATCAGCCGGCGGCACCGGCGTACCGCTACGCACGTAATGAAAATCGACCTGCGGATGCGCGCGCAGCGCATCGAAATCTGTGTGATTGCTCATGTGCGGCAGCACCGGCACGACCACCCGCAGCATGCGCGCCGCGCCGCCGTCGTGCGCCGCGCGCAATTCGGGCGGCAGCATGTCTTCGGCGTCGAGCGTCAGACCGTGCAGATAGGGCACGACGCCGAGCACCGGCTTGCCGGTTTTCGCTTCGAGCCAATCCAGGCCGGGCTTGAGCAAACTGACATCGCCGCGAAAACGGTTGATGATGAACCCGCGCACCCGCGCCTGCTCGCTCGCCGACAGGCACGCGAGCGTGCCCGTGAGATGGGCGAATACGCCGCCCCGGTCGATATCGGCGACCAGCACGACCGGACAATCGACTGCTTCCGCGAAACCCATGTTGGCGATATCGCGATCACGCAGATTGATTTCCGCCGGACTGCCCGCGCCTTCGACGAATATCGTCTCGTACGCAGCCTGCAGACGCGCATACGATTCCAGCACCGCTTCGAACGCGACGGGTTTGTAGTCGTGATACGCCCGCGCGTCGAGATTCATGCGCGCCTTCCCGTGGATGATCACTTGTGCGCCACGGTCGCTGGTCGGTTTGAGCAGCACCGGGTTCAGATCCGTGTGCGCGGCAATGCCCGCGGCGATCGCCTGCAAAGCCTGAGCGCGGCCGATCTCGCCGCCGTCCACGGTCACCGCGCTGTTGAGCGCCATGTTCTGCGGCTTGAACGGCGCGACCCGCACGCCGGCGCGGCGAGCGAGCCGGCACAGACCGGCGACGAGCGTGCTCTTACCGGCATCGGAGGTGGTGCCCTGAATCATCAGCGTGCCGCGCGGTACAGGTAGGGCGTCAGGCGGGGTCGAAGTGGTGGTCACGGGATCTCGGGCTCGGCGGTGAACGGTGAGTCAATCGGGTTAGGCAGTGGAGCAAGCGGCAATGCCGCGTTGACGCAGCGACGGTGTGTGCGGGGTGGAACGCGGCTAACGCTTGCATGCAACTCGCTTTGCGTCGCTCTCGTCGTTCGCGTTTTTCGTGTCGCTCGCGTTGTTCGCACCAAACGCACCAAACGCATCGTTCGCGACGAACGCACCAAACCCGTCAAGCGCAGCATTATCCCATCGCGCCGACCCGCGCTGCACGCCGGTACAATCACGCGATGACTCCCCGCGATCTCACCTTCGTACTCGGCGGCGCCCGTTCGGGCAAAAGCGTGCACGCCGAACAGCTCGCTGCAGGCAGCGCCCTCCCCGTCACCTACATCGCCACCGCACGCGTGACGGACGACGTCGAATTCCGCGCGCGCATCGCGCATCATCGCGAACGGCGTCCGGCGCATTGGCAGTTGTTCGAAGCGGGCGTCGATCTAGCCGGCGCCGTGACGCAAAACGACGCGTCCGGCCACTGCATCCTGATCGATTGCCTAACGCTGTGGCTCGCGAATCTGCTGTGTCCGCCACAAGGCGACGCCCTGCCGCTCGATCGCTATCACGCGCATGTCACCGCGCTCGAAGCGGCGCTCGTCAACGCCAAAGGCAAGCTCATCGTGGTGAGCAACGAAATCGGCCTCGGCGTGGTGCCGCTCGGCGCCGCCACGCGTCTTTACGTCGATGAACTCGGCCGACTCAACCAGCGCATCGCCGCGTTGAGCACCCAGGCCACGATGATGGTCGCCGGTTTGCCGCTCGCGCTGAAAACCGCGAGCCACGCGTGATGCTCTCGCTCCCGCTTCTCGTGACGCTGGCCACTGCGGGCGTCGCCGTCGACCGCTGGTTCGGCGAGCCGCGCGCGGCGCATCCGCTAGTGGGCTTCGGCAACTGGGCGAAGCGTCTCGAAACACGCTACAACACCGGCCGGCGCTTGCGGCTCAAAGGTCTGCTGGCGTGGTCGCTGGCTGTCATGCCGCCGGTGCTGATCGCGTGGTGTCTGGTCGCCGTGCTGCCGTTTTACGCGGCCTGCGTGGTGCATGTGCTGTTGCTGTGGTTCGCGCTCGGCGCGCGCAGTCTGCACGAGCACATCGCGCCGATCGCGCAGGCTCTGGTGCAACGTGATCTCGCACAGGCGCGCTTGCTGACCGCGCGCATCGTCTCGCGCGAAACCGCGGATGCCGACGAAGGCGCGTTATCGCGCGCCGCCGTCGAATCGGCGCTCGAAAACGGCAACGACGCGATCTTCGGCGCGCTGTTCTGGTTCGCTGTCGCGGGCGGTCCGGGCGCGCTCGCCTTCCGCCTCGCCAACACACTGGACGCGATGTGGGGTTATCGCACGCCGCGCTATTTGCGCTACGGCTGGGCCGCCGCGCGTATCGACGACGTGCTCAACTGGATTCCCGCGCGCCTGACCGCCGCCAGCTACGCGCTGCTCGGCGACACGCGCACCGCGTGGCGCTGCTGGCGCGAGCAGGCGCCACGGTGGGACAGCCCGAACGCCGGGCCGGTGATGGCTTCCGGCGCGGGCAGTCTGAACGTGCTGATCGGCGGCCCGGCGGTGTATCACGGCGCGCTGGAACACCGGCCGACCCTCGGCTTCGGCCATACCGCGAAAGCCAGCCACGTGAGCGCCGCATTGATGCTGGTCGAGCGCACGGTCATTCTGTGGCTCGCGGTGCTGATCGTGCTGGCGTTGTTGAGCGTGCCTTTTCATGGTTGATTCTCATGGCTGATTCAGTGAACGGCCACGTGGACGAAACCCACGCCGCGATAGCTCCGGTCGTGCACGGCGGCAATTTGCACGAAGCGGCCAAGCGCTACGACATTCCGTACGCGCAGTGGCTCGATCTGTCGACGGGTATCAATCCGCACGGCTATCCGGTCCCGCCGGTTCCCGCCGATGCCTGGCGCCGTCTGCCCGACGACGGTGATGATTTCGCCGCTTGCGCCGCGCGCTATTACAACGCGCCTGACGCGGCGCATGTGCTGCCGGTCGCGGGCAGCCAGGCGGCAATTCGCGCGCTGCCCGCGCTGCTGCCGCGCGCATGCGTCGGCATCGCGCCGCTTACGTACAGCGAATATGCGCCTGCATTCGAGCGCAGCGGCCATGAAGTGATGCCACTCGATGTCGCCTGGGAAACGTTGCCCGAAACGCTCACGCATGTGATCGTCGTGAATCCGAACAATCCGACCGGCGCGCATCTGAGCGCCGCCAGGCTGCTGCACTGGCATGCGCAGTTGAGCGCACGCGGCGGCACGCTGCTGGTCGACGAAGCCTTCGCCGATACGATGCCGTCTGCCTCGCTCGCGGCGAGCACGCATCGCGAAGGCTTGATCGTGTTGCGCTCGCCGGGAAAATTCTTCGGCCTCGCCGGCGTGCGTGCGGGGTTCGTACTCGGCGTGCCTGCTTTGCTCCACAGTTTGCGCGTCACGCTAGGCGCCTGGACGGTCAGCGGTCCAGCCCGTCACGCCGTCAAAGCCGCATTCGCCGATGAAGCCTGGCAACGCGATATGCGCACCCGGCTCGATGCCGAAAGCGCGCGACTGGTCGGACTGCTGCATGCGCAAGGCTTCAACACATGCAGCACACCGCTCTTCGCGTGGACTGACGACCCACGCGCCGCCGCTCTGCACGAAGCCCTGGCACGACGTGGCGTGTGGACACGTCTATTCACATCGTCGGGGAGCGTTCGATTCGGCTTGCCCGCGAGCGACGCCGAATGGGCACGCTTCGAAGGAAGCTTGCGCGAAGCCGTACAGGAAATCGATCCCGCGCGAGTGGGCTGACTGCTGACTTAAAGAAGACGAACTCGCCCTCACAATCACTACACGCCCCGCAGCCTCGCCCGATGAACCGACTCGCCCTCGCCTTCGCACTCTTCATCACTGTACCTCACGCTCACGCCGCCATCTCCGTGACCGACGACACCGGCGCAACCGTCACCTTGCCCGCGCCCGCGCAACGCGTGATCAGCCTCGCGCCGCACGTCACCGAATTGCTGTATGCCGCGGGCGGCGGCGCGAAAGTGGTCGGCGCCGTGTCGTACAGCGACTATCCGCCCGAAGCGAAACAGTTGCCGCGCGTCGGCGACAACAAGGCGCTCGATCTCGAGCGCATCGTCGCGCTCAAACCCGATCTGATCGTGGTGTGGCGGCATGGCAATGCGCAGCGTCAGCTCGATCGCCTGCGCGAGATGCACATTCCGTTGTTCTTCAGTGAGCCGCATCATCTCGACGACGTCGCCGTGTCGCTGACGAAGCTAGGACAATTGCTCGGCACGTCATCGACGGCAGATGCGGCGGCGGCCGCCTATCGTCAGGACATCGCGAAGCTGCGCAACCAGTATGCGAGCCGGCCGCCCGTCAGCGTGTTCTATCAGGTGTGGGATCAACCGTTGATGACGCTCAACGGCGAGCACATGGTCAGCGACGTGATCGCTCTATGCGGTGGCCGCAACGTGTTCGCCAAACTTGAGCCGCTGGTGCCGACGGTTTCGACCGAAGCGGTGCTCGCCGCGAATCCGGAAGCGATCGTCACCGCAGCGCCGGGCGCGACCAAACCGGACACCACCTTGCCGCAACTCGGCGCATGGCGCGCATGGCCGGCCCTGACCGCCGTAGCGAACAACAATCTCTTTGCTATCGACGGCGATCTGATCAACCGCCCGGCGCCACGCATCGCGCAAGGCGCGAAGCAAATGTGCGAGGACCTCGAAGTAGCGCGCTCACGCAGGAAGCCTGGCGCGCAGTAAGTCACGCAAGATAAACTACAAGCCACGTCTCACGCATTCCACCGCACCAACACCCACTGCTGCGTTTCATCGTTTCTGCGCAACCAGACGATCCCGGTCGTATCGAGCGACCATCGCAAACAGCGCTCCAGCGGCACGTCCAGCACGATCGACGCGATCGCGCGCATCACGCCCGCGTGCGTGACGACATAAGCCGGCGACAACTCGCGCGTGAGCGCGAATGCATCGAGCCATGCACGCACCCGCGCGACGAACTGCGCGACGCTTTCGCCGCCATGCGCTCGCGCATGTTCGAAGTTGGCTGCCCAGTCGTCGAGCAATTCGCGATCGATCGCGTCCCAGCGCTGCGCTTCCCAATTGCCGAAGTTCATTTCCATCAGCCGGTCGTCGTGACTGACGACGCTGCCGAAGTCGTTCGCCAACTCGGCGGCGAGCGCCGAGCAGCGCTTCAACGGACTCGACATCAGCACGCGTGGCGCGGGCACCTGCAAGGTCGCGAGCTTCAGGGCAAGGGTCGTCGACGACACCTCGGCATCTTCGGCTAGCGCCACGTCGCTGTGGCCGTAACACACGCCCGCGTCGAGCGCGACCGCGGGATGACGAATCAGGACGATATCCATGCGAGCCCCACCAGATAGATGCTCAATTCAAAAACTTGCTGCGCGAAGCCGAGGCAGTCGCCGGTATAGCCGCCAATGCGTCTGACAAAATATCGGCCCATTGCCGCACGAAGTACGACCAGAACCACAACCACTGAACCCGCGAAGCGCCAGTCCGGCGCGGCGAGCCCGTTCGGCCACAGCAACCACGGCAATCCGAACATCGCGGCGCAGATGAACGCCCCCACGCTCAGGCGCTGCGCAACCGGTTTGGCCTTGCCTTCCGCACGCACGTAATCGAGCGTAGCCAGATAGCTGATCGCACAGGTACGGCTCGCCGCGTGCGCGGCAATCATTAGACTTGCGGCGCGCATCGGCGGCAAAGCGGCGAGCGTTTGCCACTTCAATGCAAGCGCGATGACGAGCGCGATGGCGCCGAAAGCACCGATGCGTGAGTCATGCATGATTCGCAATACGTCTTCGCGCGTATAGGCGCCACCGAACGCATCGACGCAATCGGCGAGACCGTCTTCGTGAAACGCGCCGGTTACGAGCAGCGACGCGGCCATCGACAACAGCACCGCCACGCCCGCCGGGAATACGCGCAGCGCGGCGAGATAGACGAGCGCGCTCAATCCGCCGATCAATACGCCAACGAGCGGGAAATAACGCGCCGCCGCGTTCAGATAATGCGGCTCACAGCCGACCCAACGCGGCACGGGCACACGCGTGAAATAGCCGAGCGCAGTGAAGAAGTACCGCAGTTCAGCGAGCGGATTCATGAGTGGGCGAGGCGTGCGTTTCTGTCTGAAGGATCGAGCGGATCACACATCGCGATTCGCCACGCCGGCCGATTCGAAGCTCGCCATTTCGTTGATGAACGCCGTTGCCGCGCGCAGCAGCGGCACCGCGAGCGCCGCGCCTGTGCCTTCGCCCAAACGCATGTCGAGCGACAGCAATGGCAGCGCGCCGAAATGATCGAGCATGCGCCGATGCCCCGCTTCGTTCGACGCATGCGCGAACACGCAGTACTCGCGCATGCTCGGCGCGAAGGCGTCGGCAATCAGCAAGGCCGAGGTGCCGATGAAGCCGTCGACCAGAATCGTCATGCGCGCCTCGGCGGCCGCGAGATACGCGCCCGCCATCATCGCGATCTCGAAGCCGCCGAAGGTGGCGAGCACGTCGAGCGGATCGCTGGACACGGGGTGACGCGCGAGCGCCGACGCCAGCACGTTGCGCTTCTTCGCGAGCCCCGCGTTGTCGAGCCCCGTGCCGCGGCCGACGCATTCGTCGACCGGCACGCCGCACAAGCGGCTCATCAGACACGCGGCCGCCGAGGTGTTCGCAATGCCCATCTCGCCGAAGCCGATCACATTGGTGCCGAGCGCCGCGTGATGCCGCACGCGCGCCGCGCCCGCCCGCATCGCGGCGATCGCCTGGTCGCGGCTCATGGCCGGTTCGCGCGCGAAGTTGCGGGTGCCGGCCGCAATCGGAATGTCGATAAGACCCGCGGTGGATGGCAAGGGCGTCGCAATGCCCGCGTTCACGACTTCGAGCTCGATGCCCGAGACGCGGCTCAACGCATTAATCGCCGCGCCGCCCGCGAGAAAGTTGGCGACCATCTGCGCGGTCACCGCTTGCGGATAAGGACTCACGCCCTCCTCGGCGACGCCGTGGTCGCCGGCGAACACGATCATCGCTGGACGCGTCACGGTGGGATGCGTGGTGCGCTGAATCAGGCCCATCTGACGCGCGAGCGTTTCAAGCCGGCCGAGACTGCCCGGCGGCTTCGTCTTGGTATCGATGATGTGCTGCAACTCGTCACGCAGCGTTTGATCGAGCGGTTCGACTTCGGGCAGTCCGGGCAAGCGTGGCAATGAAGTCATGAGCGTGTCTGAAAGAGGATGTTGGAATCAAGCTGGAGTAAAGCGATCAGCTTGCCGGAGTGTCATGGCCGGCAGGCGATTCGTGACGCGCGCGCGGCGCGGGAATCAGCGCCTCGTGTTCGCCATCGCGAATCAGAAGCAACGGATAGCCGAATGCGCGGCTCGCGAGCGTAGGCGTCAACACGTCGTGCACCGGTCCGGCATATGCGCCGCCCGCGCCGTCGAGCAGCAGCGCATGGGTCGCGAAACGGCGCGCGAGGTTCAAGTCGTGGCACGAAAACATGACTGTACGCCGAGGCGCGCGTGTCCACGCGGCCAGCGCTTCGAGGCAGTCGATCTGATGATGCAGATCGAGATGCGACAACGGTTCGTCGAGCAGCAGCAACGGCGCGTCCTGGCACAACACTGCCGCCAGCGCCACGCGTTGCCGCTCGCCGCCTGAGAGCGACAGCACATCGCGCGCGGCGAATGCGGCGAGTCCCAGCAGATCCAGCGCCGCATGCGCCGCTTCGCGATCGGCTTCGCGCTCCCAGCCCCAGCCGGTGAGATGCGGGAAGCGGTTCAGCATCACGATATCGAGCACGCTCGCGCTGAATGCGTCGGGCGCGCTTTGCGGCATCAGCGCGCGGCGTTGTGCGAGCGACAGCGGCGGCCAGTCGGCGAGGCGCACGCCGTCGAGTTCGACATGTCCCGCCGACGGTTGCAGCAAACCCGCGAGCGTGGAGAGCAAAGTCGTCTTGCCCGCGCCGTTCGGGCCGGCGATGCACCAGATTTCGCCGGCGTAGAAGGTATGCGTGAAAGCATCGAGCAAGGTACGCGCGCCGGCACGCAAGGTCAGACGTTGCGCGCCGAGGGTAGCGTCATGAGAAGGAGCGTGACGGGTTTGCATCATCGGCGCCTGTGCAGCAGCATCCACAGAAACACCGGCACGCCGATGATCGACGTGATCACGCCGACCGGCAACTGCGCCGGCGCGATCACGGTGCGCGCGATCAGGTCCGCGCCCATCACCGCGACGCCGCCGCCGAGCGCGGCGGCCGGCAGCAGCATGCGCTGATCGTTGCCGAACGCGAGCCGCAGCATGTGCGGCACGACCAGTCCGACAAAACCGATGGTGCCGGCCGTCGTCACCGCAGCAGCCGCCGCGAGCGAGGCCACCAAATATACCCGCAGACGCAGCGGCATCACCGCGACGCCTAACGCCTGCGCGGCGGCGTCGCCACGCAGCAGCACATTCAGACGCGGCGCGGCGGGCACGATCGCAATCAGCACGATGACGAGCGCGGCGAGCGCCGTCCACGGCATCGCGCCGCCGTTGAGGTCGCCGGTCAGCCAGAACAGCATGCCGCGCAAGCGGTTGTCCGGCGCGAGGTTGAGCAGCAAAGTAATGAGCGCGCCCCAGCCCGCCGCGATCACCGCGCCGGTCAGCAGCAAACGCGGCGAGGTGTCCTGCGGCTCGCCGCGCCACAACTCGCGGCGCGCCAGGCCTAGTACCAGCAGGATCGACACGAACGCGCCGGCGAATGCGCTCGCGTCGACGATCCACCATGCGCAACCGGCGATCATCGCAACCAGCGCGAAGCTCGCCGCACCGCCCGATACGCCCAATACGTACGGCTCGGCCAGCGGATTACGCAGCAGCACTTGCAGTAACGCGCCGGCCAACGCGAGCAACGCGCCACAGGCGAAGCCCGCCACCGCTCGCGGCAAACGCAGCGTGCGGACGATCTCGGCGGCCAGGTCGGACGAACCTGAAGCCGGCGCATGCGACGGCATCAGCGCCGCCAGCACGCGCATCGGCGCGAGCGTTACGCTGCCGAGCGCGAGCGACGCCATCAGCACCGCCAGCGCGATTCCCGCGAGCGCCAGCCAGATCGCGGCCGCGCGCTTCGCGCTCATCCCGCGCAAAGTGGCAGGCATCGAACTCGAATGGCGATTCATCCGCGCGCACTCAACGAAGAGGCGCAAGCATCACTGCTGCTGCCAACCAACCGTGAGATACGCACCGCGCCGTGGCGAGTTATACGAGTAGGCCGTTTCATAGTCCTTGTCCAACAGATTCTGGATTTGCGCGGCCACGTACCATGCTTTCGTAATGTTGTAGCGCGCCGACAGATTCACCACGCCATAGCCGCCCAGCTTGCCGCTGCTGTCATTGCTCGGGCCGCTCACGATCCACTCGCCGCCTACACGCCACCCGGCGATGCTGCGGTTCACCGTCAGCGCGCCGAAGCGCCGGGCGCGCCGCACGAGGTCGGCATCGTTGTCGAGATCGACGGGATTCTGCAGCGTGACGGAAGCACGCACGTCCGTCTTGCCGACATGGCCGCTCCACGATCCTTCGAGTCCTTGCACCTTCGCATGCCCGACGTTCTCGGCCAGATAGATGCCGGGCGTCACCTGCTCATAGTTGATCAGATTCGAATAGCGCGTCTGGAATGCAGTCAGACGCATCACGCCGAGCGCATTCGATGCGTACTGCAGCGCGGCTTCGATCGAATGGCTGCGCTCCGGCTGGATAGACGGATTGCCGCTGAACGGATAGTACAGATCGTCGAAGCTCGGCGCGCGAAACGAATCCGAATAGCTTGCGCTCACCTTCCAATGGCCGGTGATGTCGAAGCCGTAGCCGAGATAGTAACTGTTCGCTCCGCCGAAATCGGAATACTGGTCGCGCCGCACGTTGGCCTGAATCTGGTTGCGTCCAAAGCGCCCCGTATAGCCAGCGAAGCCCGAATCCACATGACGATCCGGCGCCGCGAACGTGTCCGAGTCGAGGCTTTGGTCGAGATGCTCATAGCCGACCTGCAACTTCTGCTGGGCGGCCAGCGCGAAATCGTTCTGCCATGTGTACTGGCGATTGTCGGTATCGAAGCGGCCGTTGTACACGCCGTTGGTGTTCGACACGCTGCGGTCGTCGCCCTCGGCGACGATGAAGTGCGTGGTCCACCAGTCCGTCAGCTTGCCGTTCGCGAACGCCGAGACCTGGCGCACCTTGCTATACAGGTTGTTCAGATCGGTCGGCACACCGTACGCATTGTCGTAGCTGTTATTGCCGTTCGACTGGAAGTAGCTGACGCCGGCGTCCCATCTTTCGTTGAACTTGTGGCGCAGCGAGGCCGAGATGCTCTCGTTAAGATAGCCGTTCGCATTCGGATTGGCGTTGGGCGCCTCCTTCGTGTTCAGCGACGAAAAGCCGTCGTCCTTCGAACGCGCGAGCGAAATGCTGAAGGTCGTGTTGCCGTCTTTGTCCAATGCGCCGTTCGCGCCCGCCTGCTGCGTCTGCGTGTGATAGCTGCCGTAGCCGAGCGAAAAATTGAAACGCGGCGGATGGTCGCCGCCGTCTTTCGTGAACACCTGCACCACGCCGCCGATCGCGCCCGAGCCGTATAACGCCGACACGTTGCCGTTCACCACCTCGACGTGATCGATCTGGTCGAGCGGAATCTGCGCGAGTTGCGGGGCGCCGAGACTCACCGAATCGACGCGCACGCCGTCGATCAACAGCAGCGATTGCGTCGACGACGCGCCGCGTAAAGAGAGACTGGCTGCCGAACCGGGACCACCTGTGCGCGAGATCTGCGCGCCGGGTGCGAGTTGCAGAAGGCCGGGCAAATCGGTCGCGGCAGTGTCGGCGATATCCTGCTGATCGAACAGGGACGTCTGCGGGATCGTGTCGGCGAGTGCTTGCGGCGCGCGATCCGCGGTCACCACCACGGGCGACAGCACCGCCGCAGACGGCTCCGCAGCCGATGAATCCTGCGCGGAAGAAGATGAAGTCGAAGACGCAGCTTGCGCATGCACGACGATCGGCAGGCTCGCAAAGGCGAGCAGCGCCGCGCGGGCGATGGGGGACAGCATGGGATGAAAGTCCTGTGGATAGCGTGCGCGGCCCGCTTCCCCGCAGGCCGATGCGTAACGAGGCGCCCGCGCATTTAACATTTTCGCGCGTGACGTGCCTCTCCCTCTGGCCGGTATCCGGGCTGGCGACACATCGATCCCGCCTTCCCACGCGAGACGCGCAGTGGCACACTCGCGAGTTGAACTTCCAACACGCGATCAGAATCGACTTGCATGACGAATGCGGTCGCTTACCGTTGCGGGGGCAGCGCAGGTTGGCGCGTTCGGTTGAATCGCGCGCCCTGCTTCCCGTTTAACTGCGTGCGCCGTTTGAGAAGCGCACGCGGGCACCAGAGTGCGGGCAGTTTAGGAGCGGCCTCGGAGTCCGTCAAGAATGGTGAAACCGTGGGCCATGCGTTCTGTTAAGTGCAGGCATTTGTCCGACGCGTGAGTACTTTTTCATCATATGGTCGATAAAAAGCCTGCATAAAGCGATGTTGTTACGTCTCGAAACGAGACAATTGTCGGAACCTGCGACATTCCGCGCTAAAATGCAATGTCTTTAGAGGACGCAGCAGATGCTCACCGAACTCGAAACACTTTCACAAAATATCGGCAAGCTGATCGCGATCAGCCAGCGCCACAATGAAGCGCGACTCGCGCTCGAAGAGCAACTCGCGCAATCGCGCGCCGATGCCGAAGCCACGCGCACGGAACTTGCAATGCTGCGCGAGGAACGTAACGCGCTGCAGGCGGAACGCGACGCGCTTTCGGCCAAGATCGACGACGCACAAGTGCGCCTGAACGCGATCCTCGAGAAGCTGCCGCGTGCCCGCGCGCACAGTGAGCCGGACAACCAGCTCGATCTGCTCGAGCCCGCTCAGCAAGTAGCCGAAGCCGAGAGCGACGTGACCCGCCACGGAGAAAATGCATGACCACCAAGCAGATCGAAGTATCGATTCTCGGCGTGCCCTATCGCCTCGCCTGCTCGCCGGAAACGGAAGCGGCGCTGCTCGAAGCGGTCGCACGCGTCGACGCCGAAATGTCGAAGATCCGCAATAACAGCAACGTGCGCGGCACGGATCGCATTGCTGTCATGGCCGCGCTGTCGCTGGCATCGGAACTGCTTCGCTTGCAATCGAGCGTGAGACACGGAGAAGCATTTCCCGCTGAGGAAATCCGGCGTACAATGCATCAAATGAACGAACAACTAGGTACTGTGATTGAGCAGTACAGCATGCAATAAGCTTCATGTGTTATCGTGCTGCCGGTCCTGAGATCGGCGGCGGATTCAAACGGAATGTGTGAGCACAAGGTGTGCAAGATTCTGCAAACGTTTGAGTTCAATCGGTAGTCGGTTTCAGCTTCATCGGTTTAGCTTCCCTGCCTGGTTCGCCAAGGTCATATATTCCTTGAACCAATGCCATGTGCACGGTTGCGGAAATTTGTAGCACGGGTGTGCGCGTCACTCTGTCTGATGTACCCGAAGTGTTGCTAACTGCGACCAATTCTGAACCCCCGGTTCAGGATGCCGGCCTAGCGGCTAAGGCGGGGACCTTATTTAGAACGGCATCGGACTTCGGTTCGGTGCCGTTTTTCTTTGGGCGCTGTGTTTTTGTTCGCCCATTTCTTCCGCATCTTCAACCTCTTAACGTTCAATTCGATTCATGCGCTACTGGCTAATGAAGTCCGAACCAGACGAAGCAAGCATTGACCATCTCGCGAACGCACCTCATCGCACGTTGCCGTGGACTGGCGTGCGTAACTATCAGGCGCGCAACTTCATGCGCGACATGATGCAGGTCGGCGACGGTGTGCTGTTCTATCACTCGAGTTGTCCGGAGCCCGGCATCGCGGGCATTGCGGAGGTATCGTCCACCGCGTATCCCGACCCGACGCAGTTCGACAAGAAGAGCCCCTACTACGACGCGAAGTCGTCGCAGGAAACACCGCGCTGGGTGCTCGTCGACGTGGTGTTCAAGAAGAAGATCCCGCTGATTCCGCTCGCCGCACTACGCGAGCATGACGAACTCGCCGACATGCGCGTGCTTGCCAAGGGCAACCGCCTGTCGATCACACCGGTGACCGAAGCCGAATGGCGTTTCATCACCAAGCGGCTCGCTTGATCGTGCTCGCTTTTTGGATGCGCGGCGCGGATCCATGCACACGCAAACGTTAAAGCAACATCAAAGCGGGGAACCAAGCTCAGGTTACAGGCGCCTAACGATGTCGCAAACGCCATGCCACCGCGCGGCGTTTGCCCAATCGTGCACAACCTGTTCTAGCAAGGAGTCCAACAATGACGAAAAACACCGCACGTGCACTCGCTTTCGCTCTCGTCTGCGCCGCGCCCGCCGCGCTCGCACTCACGCCGGCCATGGCACGCGCGCAAAGCACCGGCCAATATCAGCCGGCCGGCGTGCTGTCGCTGAACGCGCAGGCCAGCGCGGAAGTGCCGCAAGACGTCGTCGATATCACGCTCTTCTACGAGCAGGAAGCGAGCGATCCGTCGGCGCTCACGTCAACGCTGAACCAGCGCGCCGATTCGGCGCTGCAAAAAGCCAAGGGTGTGAACGGCGTGACGGCGCGCACGGGCTCGTTCTCGATCTATCCGTCCACCGATCGCGACGGGCGCATTTCCGCATGGCGCGGCCGCACGGAGATCGTGCTCGAATCGCACGACTTCGCCGCAGCGTCGAAGCTCGCGGGTCAAATGGCATCGATCATGCAGGTCGGCAACGTGCAGTTCTCGCTCTCGCCTGAAGCGCAGCGCGCGGCCGAGCAGAAGCTCACCAGCGAAGCGATCAGGTCGTTCCGCGAGCAGGCCACTTCGTCCGCGCAGGCGTTCGGCTACAACGGTTATTCGATTCGCGAGGTCAACGTCGGCCACAACGGCGTGATGCCGCGTCCGGTGATGATGATGAGCGCGCGCGCCATGGGCGCCGACGCAAAGTCCGCGGCGCCAGTACCGATCGAAGGCGGCACGTCGACGGTGACCGTCAACGTGTCGGGCTCGGTGCAGATGAAGTAACGCGTTCTTGCGTGAGAAGCACTGCGTCGAAGTAGCCAAAGAAAAGCCACGGCATGCCGTGGCTTTTTTCATTCGAGCCCTCGCTACGATAAACCGCAGCAATCAGTTCACGCTAACCGCCTGAGCCGGTTCATGACGAGCACGACGATACGACCACACGAGCAGGCCGATACCGACCAGGATCATCGGCAGCGACAGCCACTGGCCCATGGACAGGCCCATGGCCAGCAGGCCGAGGAAGTCGTCCGGCTCGCGCGCGAATTCGACCGTGAAGCGCGCGAGGCCGTAGCCGATCAGAAACACGGCGGAAATCGCGCCCATCGGCTTCGGCTTGCGCGAGAAGAAGATCAGCACGAAGAACAGCGCGACGCCTTCCAGCGCGATCTCATACAGTTCCGACGGATGGCGCGGCAGCATGTGATATTGCGCGAATACTTCGTTCAGATGCCATTGCGCGGCCAGTTGCGGATGTGCGGTGAGCCACGCGGCGTCGTCGGGCGCGGCGCCAGGAAACAGCATGGCCCACGGCGACGACGGATCGGTCACGCGGCCCCACAACTCGCCGTTGATGAAATTGCCGAGACGCCCCGCCGCGAGGCCGGTCGGCACCATCGGCGCGACGAAGTCCGTGACCTGCAGCCATGAGCGTTTGCGCTGATACGCGAACAGCACCATGGCCAGCGTCACGCCGAGAAAGCCGCCGTGAAACGACATGCCGCCTTCCCACACCTTGAAGATGTCGAGCGGATGCGCGAAATAGAAGCTCGCTTTATAGAACAGCACGTAGCCGAGCCGACCGCCGAGAATCGTGCCCAACACGCCGTAAAACAGCATGTCGTCGATATCCTTGGCGGTCCATCCTTGCGCGGCGACATACGGCAAACGCAGCCGCAACCGGCCGACCACGATCGCCGCGATGAACGCGACGAGGTACATCAGTCCATACCAGCGCACGGCGAGCGGCCCCAGATGAATGGCAATAGGGTCGAAATTGGGGTGAATGAGCATCGTGTTGTTATGGGCAGTTCAGGTTCAAAAGCGAAATATCGGGTAACGGGCGACGCTGCCCGCAGCTTGCGGCGCATGCATTGGACGGTCCGGCCGCCAATGCGTTCGCGAGGACGCGTCTACATGTGCGCGGCGCGGCGGATTATTGCGCCTCGACGGTCGCCGCATGCGCCCGCACGATGTCGATGAAGCCCGCCAGCACCGGGCTCACCTCCGCGGTCCGCCAGACGAGGCCTGTCTCGATCGCGGGCACCGACTCGCAAAGCGGACGATACACGACGCCGGTGCGGCGCAGATTACGTAACGATTGCGGCACCAGTGCGACACCCATGCCGGCCGACACGAGGCTCACGATCGTTTGCATCTGGATCGCTTCCTGGCCGACCCGGGGCGCAAGGCCCGCCACGCCGTAGCAATCCATAATGATGTCATAAAAGCCTGGCGCCAAACGTCTTGGGAACACCACGAGCGGTGCGTCGGCGACATCGCGCAGGCTGATCGGCGTGTCCAGCCATTCGGTGCGCGGGTCGGCATGGTCGCCGCTGGCGCTCGCCAGACGCGCCGCCATCTCCGTCGACATGGCGATCACCAGCGGCTCACGTGCGATCGGCAGCCACGAGAGCTGGGTGGCGTGGCGCGACGGCAGCGGCGCGATCACGAGACCCGCGTCGATGCGCCCGGCCACCAGTTCGTCGACCTGTATGTCGCTGGTGGCTTCGGTCAATTCCAGCCGCACGCGCGGGTGACGCGCGCCGAAATCGCGCAGCAGCAGCGGCAGCAGGCCATAGTCCGCGGTGGAAACGAAAGCCAGCGACAACACGCCGGCCTCGCCCCGCGCGAGGCTCTGTGCGAGCGGCCGCAGCCCCTCCGCGCTTGCGAGCAGGCGTTGCACCTCGGGCAGCAGATCGGCGCCCACCGACGTCAGTTCGACGGAACGCTTGGTGCGCGCGAACAATTCGACGCCGAGCGTCTCTTCGAGCGCGCGGATGGCTTGCGACAAAGGCGGCTGCGTCATCGAGAGGCGCACGGCCGCGCGCCCGAAGTGCTTCTCTTCGGCGACGGTCACGAAATAGCGCAACTGGCGCAAATCAGGAATGGCAGGCAACATGAGTGATACATTTTACGACCTAATGAGCCACGAATAATACATTCGACGCGCGCATCGCAAAACTGCGTCGTTGCGCGGCATGCCGGTCTACACTGGACGGATGCCGCCGGCAGCCCATGCCGGCGCGACCGAAACCCGCAGCGGCGCGGATCAAAACAAAACAGATAGGAGCTTTCCCATGGCATACAACCGTCGTTCGAAGAACATCACGCAGGGCGTAGCGCGTTCGCCGAATCGCTCGATGTACTACGCGCTCGGCTACGAAAAAGCCGACTTCGACAAGCCGATGATCGGCATCGCCAACGGCCACTCGACCATCACGCCGTGCAACGCCGGCCTGCAGCGTCTGGCCGACGCCGCCGTCGCCGCGATCAAGGGCGCGGACGCGAATCCGCAAATCTTCGGCACGCCGACCATCTCGGACGGCATGTCGATGGGCACCGAAGGCATGAAGTACTCGCTGGTGTCGCGCGAAGTCATCTCCGACTGCATCGAGACCTGCGTGCAAGGCCAGTGGATGGACGGCGTGGTCGTGATCGGCGGCTGCGACAAGAACATGCCAGGCGGCATGATCGGCATGCTGCGCACCAATGTGCCGAGCATCTACGTGTACGGCGGCACGATCCGTCCGGGCAACTGGAAGGGCACCGACCTGACCATTGTGTCGTCGTTCGAAGCTGTCGGCGAGTTCACGGCCGGCCGGATGTCGCAGGAAGATTTCGACGGGATCGAACAGAACGCGTGCCCGTCGACGGGTTCGTGCGGCGGCATGTACACCGCCAACACCATGAGTTCGTCGTTCGAGGCGCTCGGCATGTCGCTGCTGTATTCGTCGACGATGGCCAATCCGGATCAGGAAAAGGTCGACTCGGCGGCCGAATCGGCCCGCGTGCTGGTCGAAGCGGTCAAGAAGGATCTGAAGCCGCGCGACATCGTCACGAAGAAGTCGATCGAAAACGCCGTGGCCGTGATCATGGCCACCGGCGGCTCGACCAACGCCGTGCTGCACTTCCTCGCGATCGCGCACGCGGCCGAAGTGGAATGGAGCATCGACGACTTCGAGCGCATGCGCAAGAAGGTGCCGGTGATCTGCAACCTGAAGCCGTCGGGCCAGTTCGTGGCGACCGATCTGCACAAGGCCGGCGGCATTCCGCAAGTCATGAAGATCCTGCTCGGCGCCGGCCTGCTGCATGGCGATTGCATCACGATCACCGGCAGGACCATCGCCGAAGAACTGAAGGACGTGCCGGGCAAGCCGCGCGCCGATCAGCAAGTGATTTTCCCGATCGACCAGGCGCTCTACAAGGAAGGCCACCTGGCGATCCTGAAGGGCAATCTGGCCGTCGATGGCGCGGTCGCCAAGATCACCGGTCTGAAGAACCCGGTCATCACCGGCCCGGCCCGCGTGTTCGACGACGAGCAAAGCGCGCTCGAAGCGATTCTGGCCGACAAGATCGTGGCCGGCGACGTGGTCGTGCTGCGCTATCTCGGGCCGAAAGGCGGCCCCGGCATGCCGGAGATGCTCGCGCCGACCTCGGCGATCATCGGCAAGGGTCTTGGCGAAAGCGTCGGCCTGATCACCGACGGCCGCTTCTCGGGCGGCACGTGGGGCATGGTGGTCGGTCACGTCGCGCCGGAGGCCTTCGTGGGTGGCACGATCGCGTTCGTGCAGGAAGGCGACTCGATCACCATCGACGCGCACAAGCTGCTGCTGCAACTGAATATCGACGACGCCGAACTGGAGCGCCGCCGCGCCGCATGGCAACAGCCGAAGCCGCGTTACACGCGTGGCGTGATGGCGAAGTACTTTGCCTTGGCGCAACCGGCCAACAAAGGGGCGATAACGGGCTAAGCGGCAGTTACGGCGACGGCTGGCCGGGCGAGCACATGCGCGGCCGGGTATCGCTACGACAGCCCTGCGCGCACACCTAAAGCTACGTAAAAGCGAAAGGGACGCATGGGAAACCGTGCGCCCCTTTCCTTTTATAATGCTGGCACCACAAGTCGGGCACTCGCACCGACGGAGACCAGAATGAAATCAAAGTCGCACACAGCGCTTGCAGCCGCCGTCGTGCTAAGCGCCGCGTTGAGTGCCGGCAGTCCGGCGGCGCAGGCCGAGGCCGCGGGCCTCGCGCTGGCCCAACAGCAGAACTGCATGAGTTGCCACTCGGTCACACGGTCGTTCATGGGACCGGCACTGCACGATGTCGCGGCCAAATATGCCAGTCGCGAAGATGCCGCCGCGTATCTCAAGCACAAGATTCTGGATGGCAGCACGGGCGTGTGGGGCGAGGTGCCGATGCCCGCGAATACGCAACTCACGCCCGATCAGGCGGCTACGCTCGCGAACTGGGTGCTCACACTCAAATAAGCTGGCCGGGCAAGGAGCGCGAGCGGCGCGCAGCGCGCCCGCTACTCTCTACGAGATCACGCACTGCCCGAAGCGCGCCGCGCGATCTCTTCCACCACCGCTTCCCGCACCCAGGCGGTCATCTCGTCCTCCAGCGCCAGCGCCACTTCGCGCGTGATCTGGTCGATCAGCCACCCCGTGTGCGCGTGCAAGGTCTCGCGACAACGTTCCTCGATCACGCTGCGCCCGTCGCCCGCCAGAAAACCGGCGACGCGTCTGCGCAGACGTTCGGCGATGACGTCGGCATCCAGATCGAGATCCAGAGGCGGCTCGACGGCGCCTTCGCGCGCGATATCCGGCGGAACGGTCGAGCCCGCTTCGAGCGGCGTAATCGGCTCGGCCCGATCGAACACGCCCGCCGAAGTCGCGAATGCATTGTCATGCGCATGCCGTGGTTCGGCGGCCTGGTGCGCCCGCGAACGTTTCTTCGGATGATGATCGGCCGGATGCGCAGGCTGCGGCGCAATCGCCGGTTGCGGTGCGAGGGTGGGTTCCTGTGCATGCAACGGCTGCGCCGCGAGCACCGGCTCCGCCGAGCTCATCTGCTCCGGCGTCAGCACCGGCTGCGGCGCGAGCACGGGCTCCGCCTTGAAACTGGGTTCGCGCGGGCCGTCGAGTTCGGCCGCATCGCCCGACGTTTGGCGCGGCTGCACAGAATGACCTCGCACGAGAACCTCGTGCAAGGTCGGGATCGAATCGTCGTTGGGATCGGACACGTGCGCTCTCCGTGTTTGAGTCGAAGCTGAAGCAGCCCGCGTGCACGCCGAATGCCTGAGACCAGACACGCGCGACGCGGACCGAATGGGACCTAGCTGCCTTGCTTGTAGTTGTTCAGAGCATAGCCGCGATCGCGATAGAAGCGATAGCGTTCGCGGCCCGCCGCGAGCTCCTCGTGTGCGTTACCGACCACTTCCAGCAATCTTTCGAAGCGCGCGAATTGCGCCGGCACCGTGGCGCCCAGATTGAGCAGCACCTGATGATGCGGCACATCGTCGAGGCTGGAAGCCAGCACGATCGGCGTTTGCGCGGCGAGTGGCGTGCCTGCCATGCAATGCGGCACGAAGTCGAGCGGCGCGAAGGTCCACAACTGTTCGTCGAAGGCCTTCAGGCGCGCCGGCTCGGCCAGCACGATGGTCGGCTGGCCCGCCTGATACGCCTTGCGGATCAGGCGGCACGCATACAGCAGCGAATCGCCGACGTTCGAGTGAAAGTCGATTCTCGTCATCGGCGGCTCCGCGTGGCGGCGGCGTTCGCTGCCGCGCCTGCTTCTCTACTGCATTGCGTCATTGCGTGGCGCGACCGTCCGCGGCCCTATCGATCAGGAACTGCGCGAGCAACGGCACCGGACGGCCGGTAGCGCCCTTCGCCGCACCGCTCTTCCATGCCGTGCCCGCGATGTCCAGGTGCGCCCACGGATAGGCGTCGGTGAAGCGCGACAGGAAACACGCCGCCGTCACGCTGCCCGCCGGACGGCCGCCGATGTTGGCCAGATCCGCGAAATTCGACTTGAGCTGGTCCTGATACTCGTCGTCGAGCGGCATGCGCCAGGCCGGGTCGGACGCTTCACGCGATGCGTCGAGCAGCTCGCCCGCCAGCGCGTCGTCTTTCGAGAACAGGCCGCTGTTGTGGTGACCCAGCGCGATAATGCAGGCGCCCGTGAGCGTGGCGATGTCGATCACCGCGGCCGGCTTGAAGCGCTCGGCGTAGGTGAGCGCGTCGCACAGGATCAGGCGGCCTTCGGCGTCCGTATTGAGCACTTCGATCGTCAAGCCCTTCATGCTGGTGACGATGTCGCCCGGCTTGGTGGCCGTGGCCGACGGCATGTTCTCGACAGCCGGGATGATGCCGACCACATTGAGCTTTAGCCCCATTTCGGCGACGGCGCGCAACGTGCCCAGCACCGAACCCGCGCCGCACATGTCGTACTTCATCTCGTCCATGCCTTCGCCCGGTTTCAGCGAGATGCCGCCCGTGTCGAACGTCACGCCCTTGCCGACCAGCACCACCGGCGCGGCTTTCGCGGCGCCGCCCTGGTACTGCAGCACGATGAACTGCGCCGGTTCGACCGAGCCGGCCGTGACCGACAGGAACGAGCCCATCTTGAGCGCTTCGCACTGCTTCTCGCCCAGCACTTCGACCTTCAGCTTCCAGTCTTTGGCGAGCTTCTTGGCAGTGTTGGCGAGGTAGGTCGGCGTGCAGACATTGCTCGGCAGATTGCCGAGGTCGCGCGTCAGGTCCATGCCGTTGGCGAGCGCGGCGCCCTGCTTCGCGGCCAGCTTGGCGGCCTTCTCGTCGCCCGTGTTGACGCTGAAGACGATGCGCTTCAACGCGCGCGCCGAATTCTCCGGCTTGCTCTTCATCTGCGTGAACTTGTAGGTCAGTTCGCGCAGCGCGAGGATCGCGGCGCGCACGCCCCAATCGGCCGTGCGTTCGAGGATCGGCGCTTGCGCCAGCGTAAAGGTGACCTGGACGATCTTGGTGCCGAGCAGCGCGCGCCAGGCGGCCCGCACGGCGTCGCCGTAGGCTTTCTGGTTGAAAGCGTCCTGCTTGCCGAGGCCGACCAGCAGCACGCGGGAAGCGCCGATGCCCGACACTTCATGCAGGAACAGCGTGGTGCCCGCCTTGCCGTCCATGTCGCCGGCCTTGATGATGCGGGTCAGCAGGCCGAGGGTGGCCTCGTCGATCTCGAGAGCCGCGCCCGACAGGGTTTGCGACTCGAACACGCCGATTACGATGCAATCGGATTTCCCAGTCAGGAAACCGTTTGACGAGCCTTTGGTCCAATCACAGGCTTTTATGCTAAAGTCCATCGCGCTTGTCCTCGGATAAAATCTGGGCTTAGGATGAAAGCCGCAATTATCCGCTATTTTTCCTGCGGCGGCTGCACCGGAGGTGTGACGGGAAGCAACCCGTGCGCCACTGAGAGCGCCCCCTCTCATCATCAATAATGATCTTCGAACGCTCCCTCCAGCGCGAACTCGCGTATACGGCTGGTGCCGTGTTCATGGTTCTCCTCACGCTCGTGCTGACGACGATGATGATCCGCATCGTCGGCTTCGCAGCCTCGGGCGAGATCGACCCGCGCGACGTGCTGGTCCTGATCGGCCTGACCGTGATCGGCTACCTGGCTATCATGCTCGTCGCGACCCTGTTCGTGTCGATCCTGTTCGTCCTGACCCGTTGGTACAAAGACTCCGAGATGGTCGTGTGGCTCTCCTCGGGTGTCAGTCTGACCCAATTCATCAAACCGATCGGCATTTTTGCCACGCCGATCATCATCCTCATCATGTTCTTCGTGTTCGTCGGCTGGCCGTGGTCGAACCAGCAAAGCAAGCTGATCCGCGCGCGCTTCCAGCAGCGCGACGAGGTCTCGCTGCTCGCGCCGGGGCAATTCCGCGAATCGGCCACGAGCCACCGTGTGTTCTTCATCGAGAAGATGTCGCCCGACCAGGCGCGTGTGGAAAACGTGTTCGTGACCAGCACGGAAAACGGCAAGGTCAACGTGGTCGTGTCGAAGACCGGCCATACGGAAACGCGTAAGAACGGCGATCGCTTCGTGGTGCTGGAAAACGGCCGCCGTTACGACGGCCAGCCGGGCCAGCCCGATTTCCGCATCATGGAGTTCGAACGCTACGGCGTGAAGATCCAGAGCCAGCCGGTCGTCAATACGCCCAGTACCACCGGCACGCCCACCCTCACGCTGCTGCGCAACCCGACCAACGACAATCTCGCCGAATTCGCGTGGCGTGCAGGGCTGCCGCTCATCGCGATCAATCTGATGCTGCTGGCCATTCCGCTCGCGCACCAGAATCCGCGGCGCAGCCGCACCATCAATCTCGTCATGGCGGTGCTGATCTATTTGACGTATTCGAATCTGTTGAACGTGGTGCAGTCGTGGATCGAGCAGGGCAAGATGTCGTTCCCGGTCGGGCTGGTGGGCCTGCACGTGATCGTCGCGGCGATCGTCGCGTTCATTTTCTGGCTGCGCGTGCGCAACCGGCCGCTCTTCACGCGGGCAATGTTCAGCCGTTCGCAGGGAGCCTGACCGATGCGCATCTATGAAAGGTACTTCGCGCGTCAGATCTATCTCACGTTCATCTTTATTCTGTTTGCTTTTTCGGGTCTGTTCTTCTTCTTCGACCTGATCAACGAATTGAATTCGGTTGGCCACGGCAACTACAAATTCCAGTACGCGGTATTGCGAGTTGCGTTGCAAACGCCGTCGCGCTTCTACGAAATCATTCCGGTCGCCGCGTTGATCAGCGCGATTTATGTGTTCGCGCAAATGGCCGCGAACTCGGAGTACACGATTTTCCGAGTGTCCGGGCTTGCTACGAATCAGGCGCTGCGTTCGTTGTTGAAGATTGGTATTCCGCTTGTTTTGCTGACGTATCTGATCGGCGAAGTGGTCGGGCCTTATACCGATCAGTTGTCGGAGCGCGTGCGGCTCGAAGCGCTGGGGTCTTCGGTGTCGAGTAATTTCGAGTCTGGCGTGTGGGTGAAAGATACGCTCACGGCGCGCGCGGATGGCGAACAGGTGACGCGCTTCGTGAACGTCGGCGAATTGAAGCCCGACGCGACCATCAGCAATGTGCGCATCTACGAATTCGATTCGAAATTCCGTCTTTCTAACGTGCGGACTGCGAAGAGCGGCAAATATCAGCCGCCGGGTCATTGGCAGTTGACGGGCGTGACCGATACGCAATTGATCGACGTGCCCCCTCCTCCGGGCACGCCCGCAGATGCGCTGAATCCGGTGTATCGGGCGAAGGAAGTCGCGGTGCCGGAGTATTCGCTGCGCTCGGAATTGACGCCGCAGATTCTGTCGGTGCTGCTGGTGTCGCCGGATCGCATGTCGATGTTCAATCTGTTCCGCTATATCCAGCATTTGACCGAGAACCATCAGGATACGCAGCGGTATGAGATCGCGTTGTGGCGCAAGCTGCTTTATCCGTTTGCGGTTTTTGTGATGCTGGTGTTGTCGTTACCGTTTGCGTATTTGCATACGCGGGCTGGTGTCGTCGGGATGAAGGTTTTCGGCGGAATCATGCTGGGGATGAGTTTTCAGTTGTTCAATACGCTGTTCTCGCATATTGGCACGTTGAATACCTGGCCTGCTCCTTTGACTGCGGCTACGCCTGGGTTGGTCTATCTGGTGCTCGGGTTGGTTGGGTTGAAGTGGGTTGATCGGCATTAGGAGCTGATGAAATGGCTACGCAAGGGCTGATTCTCTTTGGTCATGGCGCAAGGGACCCGCGCTGGCGCGAGCCGTTTGAGAGGCTCGCTGAAAAGCTGCGCGCGTTGCGTGCAACGGACGAAACGGCCGGCCCGGTCTCCCTGGCATTTCTCGAGTTGATGGAACCGAGCCTGCCAACGGCGGTGGCTCAAATCGCGGCTCAGGGTTGCGATGTGATTACCGTGGTGCCCGTGTTCTTCGGGCAAGGCGGACATATCAGGAAGGATTTGCCCGAATTGATCGAGCGCTGCCGTGAGGCGCAGCCGGACGTGCGGATCGACTGCGCGGTGGCGGTCGGCGAGGACGAAGCGGTTCTCGATGCGGTCGCGCAGTATTGCCAGCGCCAGGCTGGATAACGCCTGCAAACCGCTGCTGAAAAAAGCGCCCCTACTCCTGCAGACACTTCTCCCCCAGCGGCGCGGCTTCATCGCTCAAAGATATTCGACATTCCCGTCGACGCTGATTGCCTGCCCCGAAATGTTTTGCCCCGCCGGCGAAGCGAGGAACAGCGCCATTGCGGCGACGTCGTGCACGGTCACCATCCGTCGCAGCGAAATTTTCTGCAGATATTCGCCCTTCATCTGATCGAAGCCGATTCCGAGTGACTCGGCGCGCGCGGAAATCACGCGGTCCATCCGTTCGCCTTCCACGACGCCCGGCAAGATTGCGTTCACGCGTACGTTGTTCGGTCCAAGCTCGATCGCCAGCGACTTGACCATCCCGACAATCGCCCATTTGCTCGCCGCGTACGGCGTACGGAACGCGTAACCGAGGCGTCCCGCGACCGACGCCATCGCAATGATGCCCGGGTTGGCCGACGTTTCCTTCAGCAGCGGCACGGCCTTGCGCAGAAAATAGAACTGGCTGTTCAGGTTCGTCCCGATCGTGCGCTCCCACTCCGCCGGATCGAGGTCCTCGACCGCGCCGGTAGGTCCGGCAATGCCCGCGTTGTTGATCAGCAGATCGAGGCCGCCGAGCTTCGCGCGCGCGTCGTCGATGACGCGGTCTACCTGCGCGCGATCCGACACGTCCGCGACGCCGGCGTGCAGTTGCGGATGCGCGGTTCTGGCGCGGTCGATCGCGGCGGGATCGACGTCGCAGCTATAGACGTTCGCGCCGACATCCAGAAACGCCTGCGCGATCGCTGCGCCGATGCCCGCCGCGGCGCCTGAAATCAGTACGCGCAGTCCGGGAGTGGGTCTGAGAAGGTCGATGGTTTTCATGCAGATCCTCGAATGTTTAGAGCGTCATACCGCCGGATGCTTCGATCACGGCGCCGTTGATATAGCTCGCTTCGTCGCTTGCGAGAAAGGCGTAGATATTGGCGATCTCCTCGGGCGTGCCGAGCCGGCGCAGCGGCACCTGCTCGCGCATTTTCGCGAGCACTTCCTGCGGCACGGTCGAGAGAATCGGCGTGTCGATGAAGCCCGGCGCAATCGCGTTGACGCGAATGCCCTTCGGTCCCAGTTCGCGGCTCCATGTCTTCGTAAAGCCGATCACGCCGAACTTCGCCGCCGCATAGTTGGTCTGGCCGTAGTTGCCGTAGAGGCCGACCACGGAACTTGCATTCAGGATCACGCCTGAGCCCTGCGCGATCATCATGTCGACGACCGCCTGCGCCGCATGGAACACGCCGCGCAGGTTCACGTCGATCACATCGTCGAATTGCTGGAGCGTCATCTTTTGCAGGCGCGCGTCGCGCGTGATGCCTGCGTTGTTCACCAGCACGTCGATCTGCCGGAACCGCTCGCGCACGTCGGCGACCATGCCGTCCACCGCAGCGCGGTTCGTCACGTCGAGCGTGAAGCCGAGCGCTTGCGCACCCGCCGCGTGGCACGCGGCCACGACTCGGGACACCGCGTCGTGATTCACGTCGCACACCGCGACGCGCGCACCTTCTTTCGCGAATTTGAGTGCGGTCGCAGCGCCGATGCCCTGCCCCGCGCCCGTCACGATGGTGACCTTTCCATTCAATCTCATTGTTTGTCCTCGTAGTCGGAAGCACCGCAATGGCGCTGCAGTTATGACTCGGTGTTCAACAGCGGTTCGGCGAGGCTCGCCGCGCGTCCCTCTGACTGAATCGCCTTCGCGAGCAAAGGCACGAGGACCAGACCGAGAACCGACGCGCCCACGACCACCGAAAAGCCGGACGCGCTATGACCTGACGCACTTTCCGCGAGGCCGAACAGATACGGCCCGACGAATCCGCCGATCAGGCCGATCGTGTTGATGAACGCGAGTCCCGCCGCGGCCTGGATGCCGTGCAGCCGCTTCATCGCGATTGCCCAGTAGAGCGGCAACACGCCGCCCGCGAAGAACGCGGTCGCGACGAACAGCAGGAGTTGTGTCGACAGCACGCTCGTCGACATGAACAGGATCGCGCTGGTCACCAGCCCCAAGGTCAGCACGCCCAGATAGAGACAGTCGTTCGTCACCCGGCGATGAATGCGCGGCAGCACCAGCACGCCGAGCAGAAAGCCGATCCCGACACTGCTCGACAGCACGCCGATCATCAGCGGCGATTTCACATGCATCTGCTGGATCATCGCGGGCGTGAAGAACACGAGCCCGACGAACGCGACCTGGTTCAGAAAGTAGATCAGGCCGATCAGCACCGTGGCCGGACGCTTCAACGCGGCGACCCAGTCTTGCGAGAACATTCCCGGATGCGCGGCATCCGGCACGGCGCGCGCTTCGAGTGCGCGCGCTTCGTCGGCAGACAGCCAGCGTGCGTCGGACGGCTTTTCCGGCAGCTTGAACCACAGAAGCACGCCCACGAAGATGGTCGGCAAGCCTTCGAGCAGGAACAGCCACTGCCAGCCGTGCAGGCCGCCCAACCCGTCCATCTGCATGAACGCGCCGCCCAGCGGATTGCCGATCACGAGCGCAAGCGCCGGTGCGGTGTAAATCCAGCCCACCGCCACCGAGCGATCCTGCGGCGCGAACCACATCGTCACCATGTACATCAGCGCCGGGAAAAGACCCGCTTCGGCGATGCCGAGCAGCACGCGGATCGCATAGAACGACCACTCGCCCTGCACGAACATCATCGACGCCGAGAGCGCGCCCCACGTGATCGCGATCCGCGCGATCCAGCGACGCGGCCCGACCCGGTGCGCGACCAGATTGCTCGGCACTTCGAGCAGCGCATAGCCGATGAAGAAGATGCCCGCGCCGAGACCGTACGCGGCCGCGCTGATGCCGAGATCGGTGGCGAGCCGCGCCTTCGCGAGCGACACGTTGGTGCGGTCGAGGTACGACATGAAATAGATCACGCACATCAGCGGGATCAGTCTCAGCATCGCCTTATGCGTCGCGATGCGATGCAGCGCGTTGCCGGCAGGGCCGGCGCTTTGGGTTGTCATGATGTCTCCACCTAAGAAGGCGTGTTGTTGTTTTTATCGATTGGGTTTGACCGGCTCGCCGGTTCAGCGGGTCGGCGGCTTGCGCGGGCACCGGCTCAGAAGCTGACCTTGTCCGCACCTTTAAGGCCGAGCATCTGTCGCGCTTCGGCCGGTGTCGCGATCTCGAACGACAGCTCCTCGAGAATGCGGCGAATCTTGCGCACCTGTTGAGCGTTGCTTTGCGCTTTCACGCCCTTAGACAGATACACGCTGTCTTCGAGACCCACGCGCACGTTGCCGCCCATGATCGCGCCCATCGTCACGAACGCCATCTGATGACGGCCCGCGCCGAGAATCGAGAACTGGTAGTTTTCGCGGCCGAACAGCCGGTCGGCGGTCGAACGCATCACTGTCATGTTCTCGGGGTCCGCGCCGAGTCCGCCGAGAATGCCGAATACCGATTGAATGAAGAACGGCGGCTTGATCAAACCCTGGTCGACGAAATGCGCAAGGTTGTACAGATGCCCGACGTCGTAGCATTCGAACTCGAAGCGTGTGCCGGCCTCGCCCAGTTCGAGCAGGATGCTTTTGATGTCCTTGAAGGTATTGCGGAAGATCGTGTCTTCCATCCCCTCGATGTAGTCCTTCTCCCAGTCATAGCGCCACGACTGCATGCGCGCGGCGATCGGATGGATCGAGAAGTTCATCGAGCCCATGTTCAGCGAGCACATTTCCGGCTTCGCGAGGCGCGGGTAGGCGAGCCGGTCGGCAAGCGTCATGCGCGTACTGCCGCCAGTCGTGATGTTGATGACCGCGTCGGTGGCCTCGACGATCGCGGGCACGAATTGCCGGAACACTTCGGGCGAAGGCGTCGGTTTGCCGTCGGCGGGATTACGTGCGTGCAGATGCAGGATCGCGGCGCCGGCTTCGGCCGCTTCGATCGACTGGGCGGCGATCTGCGCCGGCGTCAGAGGGAGATATTCGGACATCGACGGCGTATGCGTCGCGCCGGTCACTGCGCAGGAAATAATGACTTTGCGGTTGAGCAAGGGTGTCTCCTTATCGGCGGCGATCCACGAATGGACTGCCTGTTGTGATACCGATATTAGTGGGATACGATGCCGTCCGTAAGGTCATTTTCGGACACGCGGATGTTGTTCCGGGACAATCTGAGGTGAAGCCATGCCGTCGAAGTTGCCGTTGCAGAACGAGCGCATTTACGCGCCGTACAAGATCGCAGCCCTGGTCGAAGTGCTCGGCGAACAGGGCATTGCGCCCGAGGACTGCCTGAAAGGCAGCGGTGTGGACGCCGAGCGGATCAATGACGCAGCGGCGCTAACTTCGGTGCGGCAATACATGGCCGTGTGCCGCAATGCGATCCTGCTGTCATGCAGTCCGGCGACGCCGTTCATCACCGGCTCGCGGCTGCATCTGTCCGCATACGGGATGTACGGCTATGCGCTGATGTCTTGCCTGTCGTTGCGCGATTATTTCCGGCTGGGCGTGAAGTATCACCAGCTCGCAACGCCGACGCTCACGATCGAATGGACCGAATATCCGGACGAAGGCATCTGGACATTTCCGGACGCTTTCATCTCCGGTCCGTCGCCCGAACTGCGCCAGTTCCTGCTCGAACAACAGTTCATGCAGCACGTCACGCATCTACAGGACGTTGCAGGCCGAAGCTGTCCGCCGACCAAAGCCTGCTTTTCGTATCCGGCGCCCGCACATGCGGACGTCTACAGCGAGTACCTCGGCTGTCCGTGCTATTTCGATCAGCCGCAATGCGAGCTTCATTACGACAGCAGCATTCTCGAGCAGAAGCCGCAGCTCGCGCACCAGCTCACCGCCACGTTATTGCAGGAAACCTGCGATCGGTTGATCGGGCAGGCAAAGACTTCGGTCGGCGTATCGGGGGAGGTGTATCAGATGCTGATGCGCAAGCCCGGCGAATTTCCGGGGATGGAAGAAGCCGCGCAAGCACTGAAGATGACGAGCCGCACGTTACGACGGCGGCTGGAGAGCGAAGGCACGTCGTTCGTCGCAATCGTCGACGACGTGCGCTGTTCGCTTGCCACCGAATATCTGAAGACCACGAAGATGAGCACCGACGACATCGCGATGCTGCTCGGCTTCAGCGACCCCGCGAATTTCCGGCGGGCACTCAAGCGCTGGACAGGGAAAGGGCCGGGAGAGTTGCGGGGCTGATTACGGGGCGATGGTTTACGCGGCGACCCGCATTCCGTCAGCCGCACGCACCACGTCGAGCCGCCGCTCGGCGAACGCGTCGCCGATCATCAGCAGGCTCGGCTGCGATGCATCGACCCAGCGCAACGCGTCGCCGGCTGCGAGTTCTTCGAGTGTCAGCGTCAGCATGCGCTCACGCTCGGTGCTGCAAGCTTCGACAATCGCCACCGGCGTGCCAGCAGGCTTGCCGGCATCGATCAACTGCTGCGCGATCTCGACGCCGCTATCGCGGCCCATGTAAAACACGAGCGAGTCCGCATTCACCTGTTCACGAATCTCATCGGAACCCGGCGCACGGCTGAACGTGGCCAGCGCGACACTGCGCGATACACCCCGCAGCGTCAACGAGCGCTTCAACGACGCCGCGCTCGCCAGCGCAGCGGTGATTCCAGGCACCACTTCATAGTCGATACCGGCCGCTTCCAGCGCCCGCATTTCTTCGTCGGCGCGGCCGAACAGCATCGGGTCGCCGCCTTTCAGGCGTACCACCACGTCGTGTTCCAAAGCGGCGTCGACGATCTGCTTGTTGATGAATTGCTGCGCTGTCGACAATTGCCCGCAGCGCTTACCCACCGCAATCCGCCGCGCACGCGCTGGCGCGTAATCGAGCATGGCCGGTTCGACCAGCGCGTCGTGCAATACCACGTCGGCGGTGCTGAGCAGGCGCGCGCCACGTACCGTAATCAGGTCCGCAGCGCCGGGCCCCGCGCCGATCAGATAAACCTTACCCATTTGAATCAACCTGTTGGTTGGGGCGCGAGCCACGCAGTATTGCGTCGCCATGCGCCCTCGCCCGCTTACGCAGAAAACGCCCGAATCATCCCAGCCGCAACGGTGTGATGCGTCGCCTCATCGATCAGCACAAACGCGCCCGTGCCCTGATGCGAGTCATACACGTCGCACACCAGCGGCTTCTGCAACGTCAGCGCCACGCGGCCGATGTCGTTCATCGCCAGTTCCTTGCGATCGGTCGCTTGCGACAGCGTATGCACGTCGAGCACTTCCTTGATCGCACCGATCCGCGCGAACACCGTATTGGTGGTCTGCTTCAACAGATACTTGCGTTGCGTCGACAGCGGCGTGTCGTCGAACCAGCACAAGTCGGCCTCCAGCTTCTTCGCCGGCTCCGGCGCCGCTTCACGCAGCACGAAAGTGTCGCCGCGCGATACATCGACGTCTTCCGCCAAACGAATCGTCACTGTCTGACCGGCGAACGCGCGGTCCACCGCCGCCGTGCCGCCAGGCACCGGCGCAATGATCTCGGCGACCGTTGCTTCACGATTGGCCGGCAGTACGACGATCGTATCGCCGAGCTTGACTTCGCCGGCTTCGACACGGCCCATGTAGCCGCGGAAATCGTCGGCCTGGCTGCCATCCTGACGCGCCACCCACTGCACCGGGAAACGCAGCGCCTGACCCGTCGGCACTTCGACCGGCAACGCTTCGAGCAGGTCCAGCAGCGGTTCGCCCGCGTACCACGGCATGCTTTCGCTCGCCGTCACGATGTTGTCGCCCTTGAGCGCCGACACCGGCACGAAGCGCACATCGTTCAAACCCAATTGACGCGCGAGTTCGACATACGCGTCGCGAATCTCGTTGAAGCGCTGCTCGCTGTAATCGACGAGATCCATCTTGTTGATCGCGACAATCGCGTGCTGCAAACCGAGCAGCTTGACGATCGCGCTATGACGCTTGGTTTGCGGCAGCAATTGCGCCACGCCATCCACGAACGTCACACGCGTCGCGTCGACGAGAATGATCGCCGCGTGCGCGGTCGACGCGCCCGTCACCATGTTGCGCGTGTACTGCTCGTGGCCCGGCGTATCGGCGATGATGAACTTGCGCTTTGCGGTCGCGAAGTAACGGTACGCGACGTCGATCGTGATGCCTTGCTCACGCTCGGCTTCGAGGCCGTCGGTCAGCAGCGACAGATCGATTTCGTCGCCGACGGTACGCTTATTCTTCGCGCGCGACAGTGCCGAGAGTTGATCTGAAAGCACAGCCTTGCTGTCGTACAGCAGGCGGCCGATCAACGTGCTCTTGCCATCGTCGACGCTGCCCGCGGTAATGAAACGCAGCACGCCGAGGTCTTCTGGTTGGTGAATACCGCTCATGATTGCTTTACCCTCGTTCGTGTGCTTAGAAATAACCTTGCTTCTTACGCTGTTCCATCGCGGCTTCGGAGACCTGATCGTCCATCCGCGTCGCGCCGCGCTCCGTGATTTCAGTCACGGCCGTTTCGGCGATGATCTTCTCGAGATCGTCCGCATCGCTTTCCACCGGGCACGTGCAGCTAATGTCGCCAACGGTACGGAAGCGCACCAGCGCCGTTTCGCTGACTTCGCCTTCACGCTTCGGAGTGAGCGGCGTAACCGGAACGAGCAGGCCATTGCGGCGCACGATCTCACGCTGATGCGCGTAGTAGATCGACGGCAGTTCGAGCTGTTCGCGAGCGATGTACTGCCACACGTCGAGTTCGGTCCAGTTCGAAATCGGGAACACGCGCAGATGTTCGCCGTTATGCAGACGCGCGTTATACAGGCTCCACAGCTCCGGGCGCTGTGCCTTCGGATCCCATTGGCCGAATTCGTCGCGGAACGAGAAAATCCGTTCTTTCGCACGGGCCTTTTCCTCGTCGCGGCGCGCGCCGCCGATCAGCGCGGTGTAGCCATATTCTTCGATGGTTTCGAGCAGCGTCACGGCTTGCGCCGCGTTGCGCGAATCCAGTTCACGGCGCAGGCGCACCGTGCCGCGCTTGATCGAATCTTCCACATGACCCACCACGAGCTCAGCGCCGATCTCTTTCGCGCGACGATCGCGGAAATCGATCACTTCGTCGTAGTTGTGACCGGTGTCGATATGCACGAGCGGGAACGGCAGCACGGTCTTGCGATTCGCGCCGATGCCGAAGGCCTTCAGCGCGAGGTGCAGCACCACGACCGAATCCTTGCCGCCCGAAAACAGCAGCGCGGGCTTGCTGCATTCAGCGACCAGTTCGCGCAGGATGTGAATCGACTCGGCTTCGAGCCAGTCGAGGTGATCCATACGGTTTGCCGTGTTGGCGAGCGGTGCGTTCACAGTGGAATCGAGCGTGGTGCTCATATCTGGGTCCTTCGTTGGTTCGCGTCGCAAGCGGTTGCTCGCGTCGCGGAAGTATTCAAATCGGTATGTGCGGTGTTCGGGCCGAAAACCAAGGCCCGTTCGCTCAAACTTCAGGCCGAGGCGTTTGCGCTGCGATCGACCGCGATCGGCGTAATCGTCGTGATGTGCAGTCCGCATTCCTTCGTATCGCGCGACTCCCACCACCAGCGCCCTGCCCGGCTATCTTCACCGGGGCGCACGGCGCGCGTACACGGTTCGCAGCCGATGCTCGGGTAACCGCGTGCATGCAGCGGATTGACGGGCACGTCGAACGCTTTCAGATAGGCCCACACTTCGGCTTCGGTCCAGTCGGTCAGCGGATTGAACTTGGCGATGTTGCGCGCGGCGTCGTGCTCTTGCGCATGCAACTCGGCGCGCGTCACCGACTGCTCGCGACGTTGACCCGTGACCCATGCGCTCACGTCAGACAGCGCGCGGTTCAATGGCTCGACCTTGCGGATTTCGCAGCAGCGCTTGCGCAGATCGACGCTTTCGTAGAACGCGTTCAGACCGTGCGAGCCGACGTATTCTTCGACCGCCGCGGCTTGCGGATGAAACTGTTCGATGTCGTAGCCGTAGCGCTCTTTCACGCGATCGAGCATGCCGAGCGTTTCCGCATGCAAACGGCCGGTGTTCAGCGAGAAGATGCCGATCTTCACGCCGCGCGAGAGGATCGCGTGCGTGAGCAGCATGTCTTCCGCTGCGAGGCTGCTGGCGAGTTTCACGTTCTCGTGACGCGCGGCGATCGAGTCGAGCAGCGCATCGAGGCGCTCGACCTTCGCAGCGAGTTCCGGCGTAAGGGCTTGATCTTCGCTCATGCCGATGCCTTTGCCAGTTCGCCCGCTTCACGGCGGCGGAATAGCGGCGACGAATTCACCGCGCCCTGATAGTTGAAACTGAATTCGTCGAACGCTTTGAGCGCGTCGTCGAAGTCTTTATCAGCGCGCAATGCGTAGGCGTCGAAACCGCAACGGAACATGAATGCCAACTGATCGCGCAGCACGTCACCGATTGCGCGCAGTTCCCCCTTGTAACCATAGCGCTCGCGCAGCAGGCGGCCGATGCTGTAGCCGCGGCCGTCGCGGAACACCGGGAAGTCCACGCCGATCAGCGCGATCTTGTCGAAGTCGGCGACGATATCCGCCGGTTCGCTATCCGGCGCGAGCCACACGCCGATTTCAGCGGCGCTGCGCGAAGCGATCAACGCATCGCGTTCAGCCTGCCACAACGCGAGCGGCACCAGCACCTTGCCTGCGGGCAATTCGTTCACCGCGGGCAGCGTACCGTCTTCCGCGGCGCGCACCACCGTCCAGTCATCGTTGACGATCGCACGATTCTTGATGATAGAAGCCATCTGTTCAGTATCCTTTTCGCGGTTACGCGTGAGCCGGTTGACGCGAGGCGTACACACGTTCCTTGAACGGGGTGATGCCGATGCGGTTGTACGTTTCGATGAAGCGCTCGCCTTCGTGGCGGTTTTCCACGAACGTATCGATCACCTTGCTCATCACGTCCGGCATTTCTTCCGCCGAGAACGACGGGCCGATCACGCGGCCGAGATGAGCGCCGGTAGCGCCCGTGCCCTGCTCGCCGCCGAGCGTCACCTGATACCACTCCGAGCCGTCCTTATCGACGCCCAGAATGCCGATGTTGCCGACGTGGTGGTGACCGCACGCATTGATACAGCCCGAGATGTTCAGCGACACGTCGCCGAGGTCGTACACGTAGTCCAGATCGTTGAAGCGTTCCTGAATGGCCAGCGCGATCGGAATCGACTTCGCATTTGCGAGCGAGCAGAAATCGCCGCCCGGGCACGCGATGATGTCGGTCAGCAAGCCGATATTCGGCGTCGCGAAACCTTGCGCCTTGGCCTTTTCCCACAGCGCGAACAGGTCGCGCTTCTTCACGTTGGCGAGGATCAGGTTCTGTTCGTGCGACACGCGGATTTCGCCGAGCGAGTACTCGTCGGCCCAATCGGCGACGGCTTCCATTTGCGTATCGGTTGCGTCGCCCGGAGCGATCGTGGTCGGCTTGAGCGACAGCGTCACCGACGAGTAGCCCTCGACTTTGTGCGGACGTACGTTACGTTCGACCCAACGCGCAAACGCACGGTTTTCCAGCAGATGCTTTTCGAACGAAGCGTCCGTATCCGCGAGCTTTTCGTACACCGGCGGCTGGAAGTACTGCGACACGCGATCCACTTCGGCTTGCGTGAGCGTCGAAGGGCCGTCCTTCAGGTGTTGCCATTCTTCTTCGACTTGCGCCGAGAATTTCTCCGGGCTCAACGCCTTCACGAGAATCTTGATGCGCGCCTTGTACATGTTGTCGCGGCGGCCGTAGCGGTTGTACACGCGCAGCACGGCTTCGCAATACGTCAGCAGATGTTGCCAAGGCAGGTCTTTCCGGATGATCGCGCCGATGATCGGCGTACGGCCCATGCCGCCGCCGGCCAGGATGTCGGCCACCAGCTCGCCCTGCTCGTTCTTGCGCAGATACACGCCCATGTCGTGAATCTGCACGGCAGCGCGGTCTTCCTTCGAACCCGACACGGCGATCTTGAACTTGCGCGGCAGCCACGCGAATTCCGGATGGAACGTCGACCATTGGCGCAGAATTTCGGCCCACGGACGCGGATCGACGACTTCATCCGGCGCAACGCCGGCAAACTGATCAGCGGTGATGTTGCGGATGCAGTTGCCTGAGGTCTGAATGCCATGCATTTGCACCGCGGCGAGCTTGCGCAGGATTTCCGGCGTTTCTTCGAGCTTGATCCAGTTGTACTGGATGTTCGAACGCGTCGAGAAATGGCCGTAACCGCGGTCGTGTTCGCGCGCGATCTGCGCGAGCACGCGCATCTGGTCGCTGCGCAGGTTGCCGTAAGGAATCGCGATGCGGTGCATGTACGCGTGGCGCTGGTAGTACAGGCCGTTCTGCAGGCGCAGCGGACGGAACTCCTCTTCGCTCAATTCGCCCGACAAGCGGCGGCGAACCTGATCTGCGTACTGCGCGACCCGTTCATCGACGATGGTCTGGTCGTACTGATCGTATTGATACATTCGGGGACCCCAATTTTTTGCAAGTGAAGCATGACGGTCCGGTTCCGCCACGCTCTGGACCTCCTCTTTGTCAGTCTTCGCCAATGAACGTTTAGACCCATCGCTCATTTGCTTATGACAAATACAGATATCCATATTGAAAAAGATGGACAGATCGTAATAAACTGCCCTTATATTTCAAACGACTAAAAAATTCTTTTGATATGCGGAGAGGTTATATATGAACCTGCACCAATTCCGCTTCGTCCGCGAGGCTGTGCGGCAGAACTTCAACTTGACCGAAGCCGCCAAGGCGCTGTTTACCAGCCAGCCGGGCGTTTCCAAGGCAATCATCGAGCTGGAAGACGAGCTGGGCGTGGAAATCTTCACGCGCCACGGCAAGCGCGTGCGCTCGTTGACCGAGCCGGGACGCATCATTTTGCAGTCAGTCGAGAAGATCCTGCAGGAGGTGGAGAGCCTCAAACGGGTCGGTAAAGATTACGCGGCGCAGGATCAGGGCAATCTGGTGATCGCCGCCACCCACACGCAGGCGCGCTACTCGCTGCCAGCCGCCATCGCCGAATTCAAGAAGCGCTTTCCCAAAGTTCACCTTTCGATTCTGCAAGGCAGCCCGACTCAGGTCGCCGAAATGGTGCTGCACGATCAGGCCGATCTCGCCATCGCCACCGAAGCAATTGCCAACTATAAGGAACTGGTGTCGCTGCCGTGCTTCCAGTGGCACCACGTCGCCGTGATGCAACCGGATCATCCGCTGCTCGACCGCAAACTTTTGTCGCTGGATGATCTGACCCAGTATCCGCTGATCACCTACGACAACGCGTTCGCCGGCCGCACCAAGATCAACGAGGCGTTCCGGCTGCGCGGGCTGCATCCGGATATCGTGCTCGAAGCAATCGACGCCGACGTGATCAAAACCTATGTGGAACTGGGCCTCGGCGTCGGCATCATGGCGGATATCGCGTTCAACGCCGAGCGCGACCGCCATTTGCGCGCGATGCCGGTTGGCCACCTGTTCGGCAGCAATGTGACGCGGGTCGCGCTGAAACAGGGCGCCTATCTGCGCAGCTATGTGTATACGCTCGTCGAGCTGTTGTCGCCGAGCATGAACCGCAAGCTGATCGAGCAGGCGCTCAAGGGCGAACACGAAACCTACGAACTTTGATAAAACCACCGCTTCTCGCTACGGAGACCCTTCGATGACGTCGTATAAGAAAAAATTCAGCGGCCTCACCGCCGCTTTCGGTTTTGGCGCGCTGTTGCTCGCCACCGCTGCACACGCCGACATCAAAGTCGGCATCGATCTGTCGAGCACTGGCCCGGCGGCTGTGATCGGCATCACCAGCAAGAACGCGATGCTGATGTGGCCGGCCACGATCGCCGGCCAGAAAGCCGACTACATCTTCCTCGACGACGCTTCCGACCCCGGCGCCGCTGTGCGCAACATCCGCAAGCTGATCAACGAGGATCATGTGGACGTGATCGTCGGCCCGAACATCACGCCGGCGGCAATGGCCGCGCTCGATCCGGTCGCCGAGAGCCAGACGCCGATGATCACGCTGATCGGCTCGGCAAGCGTCGTGGAGCCGCAGGAAGGCAAGAAGGTGTGGGCCTACAAGATGGCGCAGACCGACAGCGCGATGGCCGACGTGATGACGCGCTACATGTCGAACCACAATGTGAAGACGGTGGGCTTCATCGGGTTCGCGGACGGCTACGGCGAAAGCTGGCTTAACGAGTTCAGCAAGTTCGCGGCGCTGCGTCATATTCAGTTGGTGGCCACCGAGCGCTACAACCGCACCGATGCGAGCGTCACCGGCCAGATTCTGAAACTGATGGCCGCCAAGCCGGACGCGATCCTGATCGCCGGCGCCGGCACGCCGACCGTGCTGCCGCAGCGCACGCTGATCGAGCGCGGCTTCAAAGGTCCGATCTATCAGACGCACGGCATCGCCACGCCGGAGTTCATCAAGCTGGGCGGCAAGGACGTGGAAGGCACGCTGTTCCCGACGCAGCCGGTCGTGGTGGCGCGCACGCTGCCGGCCGATCATCCGGCGAAGAAGGCGGCGCTCGCTTTCACGAACGAATACGAAGCGAAGTACGGCCCGGGCAGCGTGACGCAATTCGCGGGCGATGCCGCGGGCGTGTTTCCGCGTTTGCAGGACGCCGTGGCCCGCGCGTTGAAGACGGCGCAGCCGGGCACGCCGGCGTTCCGCATCGCGCTAAGAGACGAACTGGAGCACGCGCATGAACTGGTCGTGCCGAACGGTGTGGTCAACACGAGCCCGAAGGATCACGTGGGGTTGGATCAGCGGGCGAGTGTGATGGGTGTGATCAGGAATGGGAAGTTTGTTTATTTGAGTCAGTAAGATAGCCGCATCCAGGTAGCCGCACCGCCCGGACGCGCCAGTCGGGCGGTGCGCACGCTCTATACTGCATTGATGGTCGTGCAGTGGGCGTGCGGCAGAGCATGCGTGTACGGTTTCTATTGAACGTATCGAAAAATCGTACACGCTGAAAAAATCGTATAACGCTCGAATAGCCGCGGCGAACAGGGCGATTAGCCACCAAAGAAATCATCAACAATCCGGCACGCCACTGTCTGCTGTTAAAGTGCAACCCTTCAGCCAGCCGTCTCCCACATCATGCGCACCACCCGAGCCATCCACGCCGTCGAGCGGTTGAAAACCCGCAGCGGCAATCCGCAGTTCGCCGCGATCAGCCTGTCCGGCGGCCTGTTCTATCTGGTCGACAAATCGAGCGGCACGGACAAGAAAGTCTCCGATCCGCTGACGCTCGACGACTTCGTCAAATTCGTCGACGGGTTCGGTCCACCAAAGCCACGCAAAGCAAGCAAGCTGGATATCGCGTTCGAAGAGCAGATCAAAAAGAGCAAGGGCGGTTGAGTACGGCGATCAATCCCGCTCATGGTTCACGCCGCAAGATAAACCGGCTCTCAAGCGCTGCGCGCGATCTCCCGCCACTGCCCATCCGCCGCGCTACTCGCGAGCATGGCATCGATAAACCGCAGCCCCGCCACGCCATCCTCCACCGTAGTCAGTAACAGGCTCTCGGCGGGCAACGCGCGCCCCGCGGCCAACGCTTCGATCTGCAAGGCCGCGTCTTTGTACAACTGCGCGAACGCTTCCAGATAACCTTCGGGATGTCCCGAGGGCACGCGCGTCGCGTGGGCCGCGATCGCGCTCTTCACGCGCCCGCGTGTCAGGCGCTCCGCCGCGCCGCCCAACGGCGTGAACCACAATTCATTCGGATGTTCCTGATCGAACGCGAGACCCGCCTTCGTTCCGTACACCCGCAAACGCAAGGCGTTTTCCGCGCCGCTCGCCACCTGGCTCGCCCACAACATGCCGCGCGCGCCGTTCGGATAACGCAGCATCGCCTGCACGTGATCGTCGATCCGGCGCCCCGGCACGAAGGTATGCACTTCCGCCGCGAGTGCATGCGGCGTCATACCCGTGACAAACGCAGCAAGATGATAAGCATGCGTGCCGATATCGCCGAGACATCCCGCCGGCCCCGCTAACGCCGGATCGGTGCGCCAACCCGCCTGCTTGTTCGTGCCGCTCGTTTCGATCGGCTCCGCCAGCCAGTCCTGCGCGTATTCGACCTGCACGACGCGTATTTCGCCCAACTCGTCGCTTTCGATCAACTCGCGGGCATGACGCACCAACGGATAGCCAGAATACGTATGCGTCAATGCAAACAGCTTGTTCTTCTCACGAGCCAGTTTCGCCAGCGCCTCGCCTTCCGCGAGCGAGATCGCCAGCGGCTTGTCGCACACGATGTGAATGCCGGCTTCGAGAAACGCCGTCGCGACCGGCGCGTGCAGATGATTCGGCGTGACGATCGCCACCGCGTCGATGCCGTCCTCGCGCGCGGCTTCGGCGCGCGCCATGTCGCGCCAGTCCGCGTAGCTGCGCGCGATTCCCGCCTCATCGGCGCTCGCCTGCGCACGCTTCGGATCGGACGACAACGCGCCCGCCACCAGTTCGAACCGGTCGTCGAGCCGCGCCGCGATCCGATGCACCGAGCCGATGAACGCGCCCTGCCCGCCGCCGACCATTCCCAGTTTGAGCCTTCGTTGTGGCATCGCCATTACTCCTTCGCGTTATGGCCGCACACCTTAAATGCCGAGCACACGCTTCAACTGCGCGGCATCCACGCCGCTGCCCGCGAAATCGTCGAATGCATGCTCGGCCACGCGGATGATGTGCCGCCGAATAAACTCGGCGCCTTCGCGTGCGCCGTCGTGCGGATGCTTCAGCGCGCACTCCCATTCGAGCACGGCCCAGCCCGGAAAATCGTATTGCGCCATCTTCGAGAAGATCGCGCCGAAATCGATCTGGCCGTCGCCGAGCGATCTGAAGCGCCCCGCCCGCTCGACCCAGCCGCTATAGCCGCCATACACGCCCTGCTTGCCGTTCGGACGAAACTCCGCGTCCTTCACATGGAACGCCTTGATGCGTTCGTGATAGATGTCGATGAACGCAAGGTAGTCGAGCTGCTGCAAAACGAAATGGCTTGGATCGTAGAGGATGTTGGCGCGCGCATGCTGCTTCACCGCGTCGAGAAACCGCTCGAAGGTCACGCCGTCGTGCAGGTCTTCACCGGGATGCAGTTCGTAGCACACGTCCACGCCTGCTGCGTCGAAGGCATCGAGAATCGGCGTCCAGCGGCGTGCGAGTTCGTCGAACGCCGCTTCGACCAAACCTGCGGGACGCTGCGGCCATGGGTACAAATACGGCCACGCGAGCGCCCCTGAAAACGACACGTGTGTGGTCAATCCCAAACGCTGCGAGGCCTTCGCCGCGAGCTTCATCTGCTCGATCGCCCAGTGCGTGCGTGCGGCCGGATCGCCGCGCACATGCGGCGCGGCAAAGCCGTCGAACAACGCGTCATACGCCGGATGCACGGCGACGAGCTGCCCTTGCAGATGCGTCGAGAGTTCGGTGATCGTCACGCCCGCGTTGTCCACGATCTCGCGCAACCCGTCGCAATACGTCTGGCTCGCCGCCGCCTGTTCGAGATCGATCAGGCGGCTGTCGCACGGCACCTGAATCCCTTTGAAGCCGAGACCCGCGGCCCACTCGGCAAGATGCGCGAGGTTGTCGAACGGCACTTCGTCGCCCATGAACTGGGCGAGAAAGATTGCCGGCCCTTGGATGGTTTTCATCGTATGGCTCCTCGAACGAGGGCGCGCTCGCCGTGCCGCTGCCGCGCAACGTGCGGCTCAGGCTTCGGCGGCGCGCCCCGAATGCTCAGCTCAGAACGGCGAGTCCGGGAAATAGAACTGTTGCGCGTTTTCCTTCGTGATCAGCACCGACGGAATGATCGTGGTGGCCGGCAGCTTGTCGCCCTTCAGACGCGCTTCGGCGGTGAGCTTGATGGCATCGTAGATAAACTTCGGCGAGTACGACACGTCGGCCTTGATCATCGGCGCGCCGTCCATCACGTTCTTCACCATGCCCTTCGAACCCGCGCCGCCAAACACGATCTTGATGTCGGTGCGCTTGGCCTGCTCGATCGCCTTGATCACGCCGACGGCCATGTCGTCGTCGGCGGCCCAGACGGCGTCGATGTGCTTGAAGCGCGTCAGGTAATCCTGCATGACCTTGAAGGCGTCGTCGCGATTCCAGTTCGCGTACTTCGCATCGAGAATCTTGATGTTCGGATACGCCTTCAGCACGCCGGTAAATGCGGTCCAGCGTTCGTTGTCGAGTGTCGTCGGAATGCCTCGCAGCGCAACGATATCGCCCTTGCCGCCCAACTCCTTCGCCAGAAACTCGGCGGGAATCTTGCCGAACGCGGTGTTGTCGCCCGCCACGTACGCATCCTGCGCGCTGGTGTCGGTCAGGCCGCGATCCACCACCGTCACGTACACGCCCTTCTTTTTCACCTGCGCAACCGGTTGCGTGAGCGAAGCCGATTCGAACGGGAAGATCACGAGCGCATTGATCTTGTTCACCGTGACCAGATCCTGTAATTGGTTCGCCTGTTCAGGCGCGCCGGCCGCGGTCTTCACGATCACTTTCAGATCGGGATGCGCCTTCTCCAGATCGGTCTTGGCCTTGTTCGCCCACCAGACGATGCCGCCCGTGAAGCCGTGGTCGGCCGTCGGAATCGCAACACCCAATGTGACTTTTTCGTCGGCGCGAGCAATGTTCGCCGTGCCAAGTATTCCCAACGCCAGCATGCCGGCGCCGACCGCTCGAATGACCTGCTTCATGGTTGTGTCTCCTTTTGTGAGGCGTTCGTGCGCCCCGATTCTCTACTCGCCGTGATTGCGAAATTCAAGGCGCAATATGAAGCGCCACCGCTACCGCCGTCCACGTTGTACGAACGCGACGAAGATAATCACTACGCCCTGCACCGCCGCGTTCAGATACACGCTGATGATGCTGGTCAGATTCAGAATGTTGGCGATCACCGAGAGCAGGATCGCGCCGATCACCGTGCCGATCACGCGCCCTTCGCCGCCCTTGAGCGCGGTGCCGCCGACCACCACCGAGGCGATCGCTTCGAGCTCCCAAAGCAAACCGGTCGTCGGCGTGGCCGAGCCGAGCCTCGGCACATACAGCACCGTGGCCACGCCCACGCAAATCCCAAGCAACACATACGTGACGATCTTCACGGTGTCGACGCGAATCGCCGCGTAACGCGCGACCTGCTCGTTCGAGCCGATCGCCTGCACGTGACGGCCGAACGCCGTGCGATTGAGGATCAGCGCGCCGCCCGCCGCCACCACGAGGAACACCCAGATCGGCACAGGCACGCCGAACAGGCTCGCGTAATACACCGGGCCGTACAAGTCGGTCAGCGAGTTATCCAAAGTCAGCGCGCCGCCGTCGGCGAGCCAGGTCAGCACCGCGCGAAAGATGCCCAACGTGCCGAGCGTGACAATGAACGGCTCGATGCGTCCTTTGGTGATCAGCAAGCCATGCGCGCAGCCGAACAGGCCGCCAAGCATCAGCGCGCCGACGATGCCGAGCGTGAGAATCATCAGCGGCGGAAACGCGTGTCCGCCGACGCCTGCCGCGAGTCCGTTCATCAGCCAGATCATGCTGCCCGCGATCAGCGCCGCCATCGATCCGACCGATAGATCGATGCCACCCGAAATGATCACGAAGGTCATGCCGACCGCGATGATGCCGATGAACGAGGTGCGCGTGAGCACGTTCATCATGTTGTCGACGGTGGCGAAATCGCGGTTGAGCAGCGTGCCGATCACGCATAACGCGATGAGTCCGACGAGCGGCCCGAGCGCATACAGTCGATGCGCGAAGCGCAATGCACGGCCGGATTGCACGGCTTCAGTGGGTGCCGGTCGCATGGGCGATCAACTCCTCTTCGGTCAGATGGTCGAGCGTGAGCGTGGCTTGCAGGCGTCCCGCGCGCATCACGGCGACGCGGTGGCACAGCCCGATCAGCTCGATCAGTTCGGATGAAATGACGATCACCGCGCGGCCCTGCGCGGCGAGACGATGAATCAGAAAATAGATGTCGCGTTTCGCGCCGACATCGACGCCGCGCGTCGGCTCGTCGAGCACGATCACGTTCGGGTCGGGCTGCAGGTATTTGGCGAGCGCGAGCTTCTGCTGATTGCCGCCGGAGAGCATGCGCGCGCGGCTCGACAGGTCGCCCGTGCGGATGCCGAATTCGCTCACGGCCTTGGTCAACGCGGCGCGCCCCGCTTTCATGTCGAGCAACGGGTGCGCGTAACGTTCGAGCGTCATCAGCGTGACGTTGTCTTGCAGGCTCAGGTTCACGTGCAGGCCTTTGCCCTTGCGGTCCTCGCTGAGATACGTGATGCCGTGGCGCATTGCGTCACGCGGGCTTTTCAGATCGACGGGACGGCCGGCTACTTCAATGCGGCCCGCGGTGCGCTTGCGTAGACCGATGATCGCTTCGAACGCCTCGGTGCGGCCCGCGCCCACCAGACCCGCGAAACCGAGCACTTCGCCGGCGCGCACGTCGAAGCTCAGGTCTTCGACCCAATCCGGCACGGCCAGGCCTTCCACCTTCAACGCGAGCGGCGCGTCGGCGGACACGGTGATCTTGTCGGGAAACATGTCCGAGAGCTCGCGGCCGACCATCAGGTTGGCCATCTGCTGGCGCGCGAGTCCCGCGGTTTCGCCGCGCGCGACGAAACGGCCGTCGCGCATTACGATCACTTCGTCGGTGATGCGCTCCACTTCGTCCAGCTTGTGCGAGATGTAGATGATGGTCACGCCGTCGGCCTTGAGCTTCGCCATCAGCGTGAAGAGGCGTTCGGTCTCGGACGGCGTGAGCGTCGCGGTGGGTTCGTCCATAATGAGCAGCCGCGCGCGGCGCGACAGCGCCTTCGCGATCTCCACCATCTGCTTTTCCGCGACGATCAATTCGCGCACCTTCGTGTCCGGCGCTTTTTCCAGACCGACCTGCGCGAGAAAACGCGCGGCCTCGGTGTTCATCGCGGCATCGTCGACGAACCAGCCGCGCTTTTTTTCGTGACCGAGATACATGTTCTGCGCGATCGTCAGGTGCTCGGCGAGATTGAACTCCTGGTGGATCAGCACGATGCCTTGCGCTTCGGCGTCGCGCGATCCGATGAATTGGTGCGCTTGCCCATCGACCAGCAAAGTGCCCGAGGTCGCCGTTTCGTAGCCGGCGAGAATTTTCATCAGCGTGGATTTGCCCGCGCCGTTTTCGCCGAGCAGACCGTAGATGCGCCCCGGCGCCAGCTCGAAGCTCACGCCGTGCAGCACGCGCACCGGGCCGAAGTCTTTGCGGATGTCGTCGAAACGGATCGCGAGACTCATGGTTAGGCGCTCCCGCGAATCACGAGCCGGTGCGGCAGCAGCACGCCCGGCACGTTCGCCAACGGATTGGCGAGCCGCTGCAGCAACAGACGCGCGGCGGTTTCGCCCAGCTCGCGCATGGGCTGCGCGATGGTGGTGAGCGGCGGATCGATCTGCGCGGCGAGCGAGATATCGTCGAAGCCGACCACCGCGATGTCGTCCGGCACGCGCTTGCCGACGCTGCGCAGGCCGTGGATCACGCCGATCGCGAGCGTGTCGGAGACCGCGAAGATCGCGCTCGGCGCCTGCGGCTGATTCATCAGCGTGGCTGCGGCCGATGCGCCCGCTTCATAGTCCAAGCTATTCAGGTTCATGCGCCAGCGTTCGTCCGGCGTGATGCCCGCTGCGCTCAACGCGTCCAGATAGCCCTGCTGACGCTGCCGTGCGTACAGGTAGTCGACATCGGAATTGATCAGACCGACACGACGGTGGCCGCGCGCGAGCAGATGCCTGACGGCGTCGCCCGCGGCGCGGTAGTTGTCGATGCCGACATACGGCACGCCCATTGCCGGATCGAACTCGCAGCACGCGACCCACGGCAGCGCGCTGGAGGTTTCGCCCAGCGCCTGCTGGATGGTGGCCGGGTCGAGACAGATCGCGCCGTCCGCGCGGCGCCGCCGCAGCAAGTCGAAGTAGCTGCGCTCGCGGCCCGGATCGGCGCCGGTGTCGCACAGCAGCATGAAGTAGCCGTGCTGACGCGCCACGCTGTCGATGCCGCGCACGATCTCCGCGTAAAAGGGGTTGCCGACGTCCGGCACCATGGTCAGCAGCAGGCGGCTTTCGGCGGTGCGCAGGTTGCGCGCGAGTTCGTTGACGCGGTAGCCGCTTGCATCGACGGCGGCCAGCACCTTGTCGCGCGTGGCGGGCCGCACGTTCTCGTGGCCGTTCAGCACGCGCGACACCGTCGCCACCGAGACGCCCGCCTGCTCGGCCACGCCGGCAATCGACATGCCCTCGGCCGCGCCGCGCAAAGGCGCGACGTCGGGCCGGGGACGCGCCGCGGACACCGCCGCGGAAGCCTTCCTGGACGACGATCTGGACAAGTGAATCCACCTCGAAAATGTAATCGATTACATTCTTGAGCGATGGACGCGGGAAGCGCAAGGAAAGATCGCTAGGGATAAACACGGGGGCGTGCGCGGCCGGGCATCGCCACCTTTCGTCTCGCGATGGCGCCGCGCCCTGCCCGCGAGGGCGCGGATCGTCACCGTCATTTGGTACAATCCCGCAGTTACCCTGACGGGCCTTGCGTGCTGAGTTGCGCGGGCAAGACCGGCGGTCAGTGGCTGATAGCAAAAGTAGCAAAAGTAGCAAAAGTAGCAACCGCAGCAAACCCCGCAGAACTCGCCAAACCATACAGCCGAACCCACCATGAACATCGAGCAAGCGCGTTTCAACATGATCGAACAGCAGATCCGCCCCTGGGAAGTGCTCGACCAGGACGTGCTGAATCTGCTTTCGATCGTCAAGCGTGAAAACTTTGTCCCGACCGCGTATCGCGAGCTGGCCTTCGTCGACTTCGAAGTGCCGCTGCCGGCCGGCCAGCACATGCTGGCGCCGCGTGTCGAAGCACGCGTGCTGCAGGAACTGGCGGTGAAGAAACACGAAAGCGTGCTCGAAATCGGCGCGGGCTCCGGCTACATGGCCGCGTTGCTCGCGCATCGCGCGCAGCACGTGCTGACCGTCGACATCGAACCGGAACTGGCGGAACTGGCAAAGAGCAATCTGATCGCCAACGGCGTGCTGAACGCCGAAGTCGCCACCGGTGACGCCGCGCGCGGCTGGGCCGGAGCTGCGCCGTACGACGTGATCTGCGTGTCGGGCGGCCTGCCGGTGCTGCCTCAGGAAATGCTCGACCATCTGAAGATCGGCGGCCGCCTGGCGGCGTTCGTCGGCACCGCGCCGGTCATGAAGGCGCAGGTCATCACGCGTATCGACGAAAAGCAATACCGCATTGCCGACGTGTTCGAAACGTATGTCGAGCCGCTCATCAACGCCGTGCAGCCGTCGCGTTTCAAGTTCTGATTCATAAGCTCCGGACGGCCGGCAGCGCCGCCGTCCTCTGAACCGGATGTTCCGCTGATGCAAAATCTGACCGCTCCGGCGCTCGCCGAATGGCTTGCCGACACTTCACGTACCGCGCCCGTGCTGCTCGACGTGCGCGAGCCGTGGGAAATCCAGACGGCGTCGATCGCCGGCGCCGTGTCGATTCCGATGCGTGAGATTCCCGCGCGCAGCGAAGAACTCGACGACGACGCGCAAATCGTCTGCGTCTGCCATCATGGCGCGCGCAGCGCCCAGGTCGCGATGTTCCTCGAGTCGCGCGGCCATACCAACGTCTTCAATCTGCAAGGCGGGATCGACGCGTGGTCGCGTCAGGTCGATCCGTCCGTTCCGACTTACTGATCGTAGGGCCGCAGTGACGCGCCAGCCGGGGCCGGTCCTCACTGTCCCTCTGGCGCCTGGCCTGGCGCTGCATGTACTAGCCGTTTAGGCCGTCGGATTCTCCCCAGTTCTACGACGCAGCGCTCTTTAAAGACGCTCTGTTGCAAAACGCGCGTCCCGCTCGTGGCCCATCGTGGCCCACAGCGAGAACTGCCGCTCGCGCCACACTTCTGCCATAGGTCTCGGCGTCGCTCACCGCGAGGCGGTTTCGGCCGTGGCCTGCCATCTTCTTACGACTCAATCACGCCCCCGTCTGCAAAACGCTAACGGCTGGCTTTCGTTGCGCCGCCTCACTCACTCGCTTCCGAAATTTCATACGGTTTCCTGAACACCGCACAGGCACCATGCTTGCGACCGTTTGAGGAGCCGTGTGATGAGATTTTTGAAGACCGCGATGTTGGCCGCAACCTTGTTGCCGCTCGCGTCGCATGCAGCCTTGGGTGGCGCGCCGGGCACCGGCGAAGCCTCGCCTGCCACGTTGCGCGCTATGTCGCAGTCCGCCGCGACGGCCGCTGTTCAGCCGAAGAACACGGCGCCCTACTCGATGCGCCAATCGGTCGACGCCAACGGCGTCACCATCCGCGAATACGTGCTGCCCGAGAACATCGTGTTCGCGGTCAAGTGGAACGGCCCAATCCGTCCAGACATGACGGCGCTGCTCGGCAGCTACTTTCCCAACTTCGTCAACGCCGGGCAAAACCGCGCGCAAGGCACCGGGCCGCTGATCGACGGCAACGACGACTTTCGTATCGAATCCGCCGGCCGCATGGGGCGCTTCAGCGGCATGGCCTGGCTACCTCGCCTGATGCCCGCCGGCCTGCGTCCGGGCGATCTGAAATAAGCACGACGTCGAGCGATGAAAAAACAAAACATGAACACACTGAAGAAGACGCTACGGGTCGTCGCGGCCCTCGCGGGGCTCGCTCTCTGCGCGTGCGGCGGCGGCGGAAGCTCGAGTGGCAACCAGGGCAGCAACCCCATGGGATGGGACGCCAAGCCCGCCTGGACCCCGGCGCCGCCTGGCTCTGGCGGTTCGGGTAGCTCGAACAATTCATCCACGCCTGCCACCGGCGACAACACGGTGCCGGTTCGCGTCGATACATCGACGGGCAACGTCAACCGGCTTCTCGCATCGATCAAGGTTTGCGTGCCCGGCACACAGGGCGCGCCCCAGTGCGTGACCGTCGACAACATGCTGGTCGACACCGGCTCGACAGGCGTGCGCATTTCAGCCCGCGCGATACGCACGCTGGCCCCTGTGCTGCTCACGCAAGCCGGCGCGGTGGACGACAAGATCGGCTCGGCGCCGATTGCCGAGTGCGCGCCGTTCGCGTCGGGCTACACCTGGGGGTCGGTCAAGCGCGCCGATATCACGATCGGCAGCAAGACGGCGAGCAATATCCCGATCCAGGTGGTTTCCGATGGCGCATTCACCACGCCGGACGACTGTATTGCGCACGGCGGCGGCGACCTGGGCAGGTCCCTCGACGTGATGGGAGTCAGCGGCATTCTCGGCATCGACACCTTTGCCGGCGACTCCGTGGATGCCTTGACCAAAGCGGTACCCGGTCTTTACTACTATTGCCCGACGCAAAACAGTTGCGTGAGCACGCGCATGACGGCGAGCAAAGAAGTCACGAATCCGGTCTCCGCCTTCGCCACGGACAACAACGGCATGGTCATCCGTCTGCCCGCTGTGCCTTCCACCGGTCAGGCAAGCGTCTTGGGCCAGTTGGTGTTCGGCGTCGGCACGCAGCAGAACAATGCGTTGCCGGCGAATGCCACGGTCATTGCGTTGGACAAATACGGTACGTTCAGGACGCAGTACAAGGGGCAGGTGTTCAACGAGAGCGCAATCGATAGCGGCACCCTCGGCTACGCGTTCCCGGATAACGCGATTCCGGTTTCGGTCAACGGCTTATACACACCGACGAGCACACTTGAACTGGCCGCGACAATCGAGCCGAATAACGGATCAAGCGCGCCGCTCCAGATGCCGTTTTCGATCGACAACGCGAACAATTTGCTGGCAAGCGGGAACGCCGCGTTCATCAATCTCGGCCAGTACTTTTCGAATAGTGACGACAACATGTTCCTATGGGGATTGCCGTTCTTTTATGGCCGCGACGTCTATAACGTGATCGGCAATGCCAAGGCCGGCAAGCTGGTAGGCCCGTTCGTCGCGTTCTGACGACCGGCCGCATGGCTGGGATAGAGACGCTGCGCGATAGCGGCGTCTTCTCAAGCCATTTCCGATTTTCGATTGGGACTTTTCCAGCAGTCCCAATAACGCCCCGCTGGCACCATGCTCCGACCTGTCTTCTGGAGCAATGTGATGAATTTTTTGAAGCTCGCGCTGGCTGTGGCGGGCATGTTGCCGCTCGCCTCTTACGCGGCATTGGGTGGGGCGCCGGGTACGGGCGCGGCGTCGCAGCCGGTGCTCCGATCAGCGGTTTCTCTGAACGCGTCCGCAGTGGCCGCGCCGTACACGATGCGCGCTACGTCTGGCGCCGACGGCGTCACGATTCATGAATACGTCTTGCCCAGCAACGTGGTGTTTGCCGTCACCTGGCAAGGTCCGGTGCGCCCGGATATGAGCGCACTGCTCGGCAGCTACTTTCCCAATTTCACGAACGCTGCCGCCCAACGCGCGCGCGGCGCCGGACCGATGATCGAACACAACGGCGATTTTCATATCGAGTCAGCGGGCCGTGCCGGACGCTTTTTCGGCAAGGCGTATCTGCCGCGTCTGGTTCCCGTTAACGTTCGCGTGGAGCAACTGCAATGAAGCGGCGCGCAGACTCATTCAACACGCTAAACATGACGGCATTGAATAAGGCACTTTGCTGTGCGCTGCTGGGTGCCAGCGTGGCATTGTCTGCGTGTGGCGGCGGCGGTAGCGGCGATGATGGCAGCAGTAGTGCGGCCAAGAATAGCGAAAATCCGGCAGCGGGGTCTGCGGGAGCGACGGCGGCTTCGTCGTCGGGCGCGAGTGGAGCGTCTACGGCGCCAGCGGCGCCCGTTCCGACGCCTACGCCTACGCCCATTCCACAGCCAACGCCGCCTTCGACGCCGATGCCGACGCCGGCACCAGCGCCAACGCCAACGCCGACTCCGACTCCGACTCCGACGCCGACGCCGACGCCGATGCCGACTCCGACTCCGGCACCAGCGCCAAAGCCGACCCCCACTCCAACTCCAACTCCAACTCCAACTCCAACTCCAACTCCAACTCCAACTCCAACTCCAACTCCGACACCGACACCAACGCCAACGCCAACGCCAACGCCAACGCCAACGCCGACGCCCACCCCAACCCCCACCCCAACCCCCACCTCCAACACCGCCCCCATCACCATCGAGCGCTGGACGGGCAACTACGCGAACATGCCGTACGTGACCGCGACGATCTGCATCCCGGGCGTTCAGGGCAGCAATCAATGCGCGACAGTCGATCACATGCAGCTCGACACCGGCTCGGTCGGCGTGCGCGTGCTCGGCAGCGCGTTGGGGTCCGCGCTCGCCGCCCACTTGCCGAAGCAATCCGGCGCCACCGACGATCCGACCGGCAACGCGTCGATCGCCGAATGCGCCGTGTTCGGATCGGGCTATACGTGGGGGTCCATCAAGCGCGCGGACGTCACGATCGGCGGCAAGACAGCGGGCAACATGCCGCTGCAGGTGATTGCCGACGACCAGTACGCGACGCCCTCGGACTGCCAGTCGCGCGGCGTCTACAACCTCGGCTCGGCAACGGCGCTCGGCGCGAATGGCGTGATCGGCATCGGCCCGGCGCAACGCGACTTCCCTGCGGCTGCGCAAACGGTACTGCCATCGGCTTATTACTACTGCACGTCCGCGACGTCATGCACGAGCACACGTGTTCCTCTCGACACGCAGGTCATGAATCCAGTCGCCGATTTCACCTCGGACAACAACGGCACGATCATCCGTCTGCCCGCGCTGCCCGCGGGCGGCCAGGCGAGCGTGACGGGTGAATTGGTGTTCGGTATCGGCACGCAGAACAACAATGCCATGCCCGCTCAGCCGAACATTCTCGCACTCGATCAGTACGGATATTTCTCGACCACGTACAAAGGCAACACGTTTAGCAGCGCCATCGACAGCGGTTCCAATGCGAACATCTTTGCGGACTACACGGTGCCCTACTCCGGCGACTGGTACGTGCCGACGACCACGCTCAGCCTGTCCGCCTTGCTCACCGGCGCCGACAAAACCGGCGCATCCGTCAACGTACCGTTTTCGCTGGCGAACGGCTGGACCCTGCTGACCAATCAATACGCCGCTTATGACAGTCTGGGTTCGCCCTCGGCCGGCATGTTCATCTGGGGCTTGCCGTTCTTCTTCGGCCGAAGCGTGTACACCGCGATCAATAACGTGGTGGTCGGCAAACAACCAGGGCCGTTCATCGCCTTCTGATCGAACGCGCGCTTCGCAACTGCCTTATTAGAGAATCGAAATAGACAACGGCCGGCGCCCCACCACGCCGGCCGTCTCTGTGTTCCGATCAAACCAGAGTTAATCCGTTTCGCTCCACATCCCGAGGTCGTAAGTAAAGACCTCGTCGATCCGCGCGCTAATGTAGGCACGGCACACCGCATGCACAACCGCGCAGCGGCCATGCACCGCCGACGCCCGTTGGCGGATACATGCGCTTCGTTGCGGCGCGACACGCACCCGAACGAGGCGCGTCGCGCGATGCTGCACCAATTCTGCGCCATATCACGCATACAGCCGCCATCCCGCGGCCGCGCCGCAGCATGCCTCCACGCCATCCAAGTCGAATTTACTGCATGGCATGTGCCTTGCAGTACACAAGCGGCAAGTCATGCGGGATAAGCCCTGCTGGCTGAAATCGACGCCCATAAACAGTCACCATCAATGGCAAGGGGATATACATGAAACGTCGCAGTCTGTTGAAGTTCGGCTCCATGTCGGGCGCGTTGGCGCTTGCAGGTCAGGTTCCGTTTGCGCAGGCGCAGTCCAGTGGTCCGATCAAGGTAGGTATCCTGCATTCGCTGTCGGGCACGATGGCGATCTCGGAGACATCGCTTAAGGACACGGCGTTGATGACCATTGCGGACATCAACAAGAACGGCGGCGTGATGGGCCGTCAACTGGAACCGGTGGTGGTCGACCCGGCGTCGAACTGGCCGCTCTTCGCTGAAAAAGCGCGTCAGTTGATCACGCAGGACAAGTGCGCCGTGGTGTTCGGCTGCTGGACTTCCGTGTCGCGCAAATCGGTGCTGCCGGTGTTCGAGGAACTGAACGGCCTGCTGTTCTACCCCGTGCAATACGAAGGCGAGGAAATGTCGCGCAACGTGTTTTACACGGGCGCAGCGCCGAATCAGCAGGCGATTCCGGCGACCGAATACCTGATGAGCGCAGAAGGCGGCGGCGCCAAGCGCTTCTTCCTGTTGGGCACCGACTATGTGTACCCCCGCACGACCAACAAGATCCTGCGCGCGTTCCTCAAGTCGAAGGGCGTGCAGGAAGCCGATATCCAGGAGGTCTACACGCCGTTCGGCCACAGCGACTATCAGACCATCGTCGCGAACATCAAGACCTTCTCGCAAGGCGGCAAGACCGCGGTGATCTCGACGGTGAACGGCGACTCGAACGTGCCGTTCTACAAGGAACTGGGCAACCAGGGGTTGAAGGCGTCGGACGTGCCGGTCGTCGCGTTCTCGGTCGGCGAGGAAGAACTGCGCGGCATCGATACGAAGCCGCTGGTCGGCAACCTGGCTGCGTGGAACTACTTCATGTCGCTGCGCAACCCGGCCAACGAGAAGTTCAAGAAGCAATGGGCTGCATGGGTCGCGCAGAACAACCTGCCGGGCGGCACCAAGCGCGTGACCAACGACCCGATGGAAGCGACCTTCGTCGGCATCCATATGTGGAAGCAGGCGGTCGAGAAGGCCAAGAGCACGGAAGTGGACAAGGTGCGCGTGGCGATGGTCGGCCAGACCTTCGCGGCGCCGTCGGGCTTCACGCTCGAAATGGACGGCAACCACCATCTGCACAAGCCGGTCATGATCGGTGAAGTGCGCGCCGATGGTCAGTTCAATGTGGTGTGGCGGACCAAGACCGCGATTCGCGCGCAGCCGTGGAGCCCGTTCATTGCCGGCAATTCGAGCAAGCCGGATGTGGTCAGCTCGATTCCGGCGTTCCTGAAGCGCTCGCGCGTCGCCTGACAGGAAGGCGTGCCGCGGTGGCGAAGCTAGCCGACGCGGCACGTTGATTTGCCGATTGCAATCCCGCGACGGGCGCGCCCACCGCACCCGCGCTCGTGCCTTGATCAGATGTCCGAAAGGCCCGACCCTCGCGCGCAGCAACTCGACGGCGCGGCAACGGCGCTTGCCCACATGCCGCGCCGCCCTGCCGGATTTTCTTCAAAGGCCACCATGGCGTTTTCCATCCTCACAGACGCACGAACATTGGCACGACGGCTCGCGCGGCGCGGCGTCGTTGGCGCGGCGCTCGTGCTGCTCGCCGGCGCACCGCCGGCCGCCTTCGCGCTGACCCAGGCCGATGTCGCGCCACTCGCCGCCGACGACTTCGACGCGAAGTCCGCGGCCATCGACAAACTGATCGCCAATCACGATAAAGAATCGATGGCGGTTCTCAAAGCGCTCTCCGAAGACAGCGCGCTCGCCACCGACGCTGGCGCCGTGCTGCTTCAAGACGGCGATACGGCAAAAGACGCGGTGACCGGCAAAACCGTCGCCGCGGGCGATGCGCAGCCGGTCACACTGAACAATCTGCTGCGCTCGAAAGTTGCCGGCGCGTTGTCCGGTCTGCAACTCGATTCGCCGGACAAGGCCGCGCGTGACGCCGCCATCACCTCGTTGCTGCAGAACCCAGACCCGTCGATCAAACCGCTCGTCGACGCGGCGCGCGCGAAGGAGACCGATCCCGTGTTGAAGAAGCGCCTCGACACGCTATGGGCGATGACAGCCCTGCACGATGCCGATGCGGCCAAACGCCTGGAAGCCGTGCAACTGGTCGCCGCGCGCCACGACCTCGACATGAACGAACTGCTGCGTCCGCTCGTCGCGAAGAAGCCGGACGGCACCTTCAATGAGCCCGACGATCGCGTGCGCGCCGCTGCGCAGAGCGGCATCGACGAACTCGACGCGATCCAGCGGCGCAGCCAGATCGCCGGCACGCTGTTCGCGGGCCTGTCGCTCGGCAGCGTGCTGCTGCTCGCCGCGCTGGGTCTCGCCATCACGTACGGGCTGATCGGCGTGATCAACATGGCGCACGGCGAGTTCCTGATGATCGGCGCCTATGCCACCTACGTCGTGCAGAACCTCTTTCAGCGCTTCGCGCCCGGCGCATTCGACTGGTATCCGCTGCTCGCCATTCCGGCATCGTTCGTCGCCGCGGGACTGGTGGGTATCGTGCTCGAACGGCTGGTGCTGAAGCATCTGTACGGCCGTCCGCTCGAAACGCTGCTGACCACCTTCGGCGTCAGCCTGATCCTGATTCAGGCGACGCGCATGCTGTTCGGCGCGCAGAACGTGCAGGTGGTCAACCCTGCGTGGATGAGCGGCGGCGTGACCGTGCTGCCGAATCTGATCCTGCCGTACAACCGGCTCGCGATTCTCGCGTTCTCGCTGATCGTGGTCGGCATCGCGTGGGCCGTGCTCACGAAGACGCGTCTCGGCCTCTTCGTGCGCGCCGTCACGCAGAACCGCCGGATGGCGGCCTGCGTCGGCGTGAAGACCGCGCGGGTCGATTCGTATGCGTTCGCGTTCGGCGCGGGCATCGCGGGTCTGGGCGGCTGTGCGCTTTCGCAGATCGGCAATGTCGGGCCGGACCTCGGCCAGAGCTACATCATCGATTCGTTCATGGCCGTGGTGCTCGGCGGTGTCGGTCAACTGGCCGGTACCGTGATCGGCGGCTTCGGCCTTGGGCTTATCAGCAAGGCAATCGAACCGTTCTGGGGCGCGGTGCTCGCGAAGATCGCAGTGCTCGTGCTGATCGTCCTGTTCATCCAGAAGCGTCCGCAGGGCATGTTCGCCCTCAAGGGCCGTAGCGCGGAGGCATGAGATGACATCGGCAACCTCGTCGGCTCACGTCGGCGCAACGAGCGGTGGCGCCGGCGCCGGACGCGAGCCGCAATCCGGTTTCGCGCTCGGCCTGCCGCCGCGTCCCGCGCTATTGTCGCGGCGCGCGTGGCTCGCGCTGATCGCGCTGATCATCGTCTTCGGTTTGGGCGTGCCGTTCTGCACGCTGGTCGTGCCGGAGACGAGTGCGCTGCATCTGTCCGCCTACGCGATGACGATCACGGGCAAGTTCATGTGCTACGCGATTGCGGCGCTGGCGCTCGATCTCGTGTGGGGTTATTGCGGGATTCTGAGCCTCGGCCACGCGCTGTTCTTCGCGCTCGGCGGCTACGCGATCGGCATGTATCTGATGCGCTCGATCGGCCACGAAGGCAAGTACGGCAGCGACCTGCCCGACTTCATGGTGTTCCTCGACTGGCATCAACTGCCGTGGTACTGGCAAGGCACGCAACACCTAGGCTACGCGCTGCTGCTGGTGGTGCTGGTGCCGGCGGTAGTCGCGTGGATATTCGGCTTCTTCACGTTCCGTTCGCGGGTGAAGGGCGTGTATCTGTCGATCATCACGCAGGCCATGACCTTCGCCGCGATGCTGCTGTTCTATCGCAATGAAACGGGCTTCGGCGGCAATAACGGCTTTACCGACTTCAAGCGCATCGGCGGCTTTCCGATCACGCATCCGGGCACACGCACTGCCCTGCTGCTGATCACGTTTGCCGTGCTGATTCTCGCGTTTCTCGGCGCGCGGGCCATCGTCACCTCGAAGCTTGGCCGCGTGGTGACCGCGGTACGCGACGGCGAAACGCGTTTGATGTTCCTCGGCTACAGCCCGCTTGCGTACAAGCTGTTCGTGTGGACCGTGTCGGCCGTGTTGTGCGGCATCGCCGGTGCGTTGTATGTGCCGCAGGTCGGCATCATCAATCCGGGCGAGATGTCGCCGGGCAACTCGATCGAAATGGCGATCTGGGTCGCCGTGGGCGGACGCGGCACGCTGATCGGCCCGATCATCGGCGCCTTCGCGGTGAATGGCGCGAAGAGCTTTTTCACGGCGAACTTCCCTGAATACTGGCTGTTCTTTCTCGGTCTGATTTTCGTGCTGGTCCCGCTGTTCCTGCCGAACGGCATCATGGGGCTGATCGAACTCGTGACGCGCAAGAGGAACCGCTTATGAATGAAAACCCGATGGTTCCTGATCTGGCCTTACCGGAAGAACCCGCTGAAGAAACCTCGTTGAGCGGCGTCGCGAGCATGGGCCGCACGGTCGTGCCCGGCGAGATCGACGTATCGCACGGCACGATCCTGTATCTCGAAGACGTGACCGTGAGCTTCGACGGTTTCCGGGCGTTGAACGCACTGACGCTGACCATCGACGCCGGCGAATTGCGTTGCATCATCGGTCCGAACGGCGCCGGCAAGACGACGATGATGGACGTCATCACCGGCAAGACGGAGCCGGATTCCGGCAAGGTGTATCTCGGCCAGTCGATCGATCTGACGCGAATGAACGAGCCGTCCATCGCGCGTGCGGGTATCGGCCGCAAGTTTCAGAAGCCGACCGTGTTCGAACAGCACCCCGTGTGGGAAAACCTCGAACTCGCGATGAAGGCCGACAAGGGCTGGTGGGCTTCGTTGCGCGCGCGTCTGGATCGCGAGGCGCAAGCGCGCATTGAAGAGACGCTGGCGCTGATCGGCCTCGAGAGCGAAGCACGGCGGCTTGCTGGCGAACTGTCGCATGGACAGAAACAACGGCTCGAAATCGGCATGTTGCTGATGCAGCAGCCGGCACTGCTGCTGCTCGACGAACCGGCCGCCGGCATGACCGACGATGAAACCATGCAACTCGCGGAGTTGCTCAATCAGTTGCGTGGCACCTGTTCGATGATGGTCGTCGAGCACGATATGGAGTTCGTGGCGGCGCTCTCGGGCGCGGCCGGCAAAGTCACGGTGATGGCTGAAGGGCGCGTGCTCGCTCACGGCACACTCGACGAAGTGAAACGCGACGAGACGGTGATCGAGTCTTATCTGGGCCGGTGAAACGGGTTGCCGCAATAAAAGGTTGAACCGACATGCTAGAAGTAGAAAACCTGAACCAGTACTACGGCGGCAGCCACATTCTGCGCGATGTGAAGCTCACCGTGCCCGACGGCAAACTCACTGTTCTGCTCGGCCGTAACGGCGTGGGCAAGACTACGCTGCTGCGTTGTTTGATGGGTGTCGTTCAAACGAAGAGCGGCTCGATCGCCTGGCGCGGCGCGCCGATCACCAAACTGCCGACTTACTCGCGCGTGGAGAAAGGCCTCGCTTATGTGCCGCAGGGGCGCGATATCTTTCCGCGCTTGACCGTCGAAGAGAATCTGCTGGTGGGGGCCGCCAGCAAGAAGGCGCTCAAGAAGATCCCGGATCGTATCTACGAGTTATTCCCGGTGCTGAAGGATATGCGCAGCCGGCGCGGTGGAGATCTGTCGGGCGGTCAACAGCAGCAGCTTGCGATTGGCCGGGCATTAATGAGCGATCCGCAATTGCTGATTCTCGACGAACCTACCGAAGGCATTCAGCCGTCGATCATTCAGGATATCGGCCGCACGCTGCGTCAACTGGTCGAGGAAATGGGCATGACCGTGCTGCTCGTCGAGCAGTATTACGACTTCGCCAAGGACATCGCTGATCGGTATTGGGTGATGAGCCGCGGCGAGATTATCGCGGGCGGAGAAGGCGCCAATATGGATACCGATGGGGTGCGGACGTTGATCGCCGTGTGAGCGGCATTCGGAAGCCGGCGTGATATTCTCGCCGCATCCTGTGGCGACGCGGTTTAGCGTTGCCTGACGTGCGCAGGCACGCTTTGTTTTTCTCTGTTCGGTCGCAATTCCATTCGCATGTCGGTTCACGAAAATCACGTCACGCTCGCTGCCGCTCAAGACGGCGCGCATTCGCTATGGCGCGCGCGCCTTGAACTCGGGTTCGTCAAGCATGGCGAGCGGACTACGCTCAAGCATCGGTTGCACGATGGGCCGTTGCGGGTTCAAAGGCCACTTTATCCTGAACGACAGGGTATCTGTCATGCGGTGATCGTGCATCCGCCCGGCGGAATCGCGGGTGGGGATCGGCTTGCTATTGATGTCGATGTCGGCGCGGATGCGCATGCTGTTATCACCACGCCGGGCGCGACCAAGTGGTACAAGTCCAATGGACGCGAGGCGCAGCAGCAGATTGCGGTGCGTGTCGGCGAACGGGCGAAGCTCGATTGGCTGCCGCAGAATAATATCGTTTTCGATCATGCGAACGCGGAGCTGGATTTTGCGTTGACGCTGGCTCGCGACGCCACTGCGATTGGCTGGGATGCGACCCAGCTTGGGCGCCAGGCTGCGGGTGAGCGGTGGTCGGATGGGCGTTTGCGTGCGGTTTCGCGGATTGTTGGAGCTGATGGCGAGTTGCTGTGGTTCGAGCGTGGGAGTTTTGAAGCGGATGATTCGCTACGCGATGCTGCTCAAGGGCTGGCGGGGTTTCCTGCGTATGGGACGCTTTGGGCTGTTGGGGATGCTTGCGATGATGCTCTTGCCGAGGCGTTGACGGCTCAATTGCCTTTCGATGATTCAGTGCGGATGGCGGCTTCTTGCGTGACTTCTCGAGTGCTCGTCGTGCGGGGGGTTTCGAGGTCGATGGAATTGCTGCAGCGGGCGTTTGTGAAATGCTGGATTGAGTTGCGGCCGGTGGTGCATGGGGTGGAGGGGGTGCCGTTGCGGATTTGGGCGACTTGAGGGGGCATTTTTTTTGGAAAATTGCGACCGACTTGGCACAAATCGACTGCTATCGGCAGCGCCGGAGAGCACGTCCCCTTGCGGGAACCTGTCCGCATTTTTGTGTGCGAGGCGGTTAGCGGATCTAGCCGCGTGCGTTAGTGAAGCGCTCGCCAAACAGGATGGCAAACTGGTTCATGGCTGATTTCCAGTCGAAGGTGGTCCGTACGGACTTTGCCAGCACGTTGCGAAGCGCCAGCCACAGCAGCTTGATGGCCGCCTCGTCATTCGGGAAGTGACCACGGGTCTTGATGATCTTGCGCAGTTGCATGTTCAGACTCTCAATGGCAT